>ENA-UOUJ01000204-UOUJ01000204.1-activated-sludge-metagenome-genome-assembly--contig:-NODE-204-length-48657-cov-26.712090_pt1 | contig 48657 bp, 58 predicted proteins | sample MGYA00249839_ERZ747224 | MGnify/ENA primary metagenome ERZ747224 (study PRJEB28782, sample SAMN03220277) | activated sludge metagenome | biome: wastewater; feature: sewage sludge; material...
GAGCTGGTCAACAATATTCAACTTTTTTCTCCTCTTGCCGGATATCAGAAACGTGAGTATAAGGAGCAGGATCCAGTAAATCTAGAAGCAGCTGAGAAAATGGGAAGGCTGCACGACCTGCTCAAATCAATTGGATATGATGGTCATAACCTAGAGCTGTATCTTGTACGTTTACTCTTCTGTTTGTTTGCTGATGACACTGGGATCTTTGAAAAAGGCTTGTTTTTAGATTTTATAACTTTAAAAACAAAGCCTGATGGGAGCGATTTGGCAATCCATATCTCCCAGTTGTTTGAGGTCTTGAATACTCCTGAGGATAAGAGATTGAAAGCTCTTGATGAATCAGTTGCTGCGTTTCCATACATCAATGGGAAGTTATTTGAAGAGAGTTTACCAATTGCTGCGTTCGACAGTAAAATGCGGGGGTTGTTACTTGATTGCTGTTCGTTGGATTGGGGACGGATTTCCCCGGCAATATTCGGGTCCCTCTTCCAGAGTGTTATGGATGAAAAAGCCAGGCGAAATCTTGGCGCCCATTACACGAGCGAAAAGAATATTTTTAAACTTATTAAGCCATTGTTTTTAGATGAGCTTACTGCGGAATTCGAATCTTGCGGTAGTGATAAGAACAAATTAAGGAAGTTCCATAAAAAAATCAGTGAACTGAAGTTTTTGGATCCAGCCTGCGGATGCGGAAACTTTTTGATTATCACCTACCGGGAGCTTCGTTTACTTGAGCTCAATGTTGTAAAGAAGCTGCTGCATAATCAGCAGGTAACTAGTGTAAACGATTATTTCCTGATTGATGTTGACAAGTTTTATGGAATTGAGTATGAGGAGTTCCCTTGTCAGATAGCCCAGGTGGCTATGTGGCTCATCGACCACCAAATGAATATGCTCGTAAGTAACGAGTTTGGCCAATATTTTATACGTCTGCCATTAAAAAAATCTGCAAATATTGTTCACGGAGATGCTCTAGAAATAAATTGGGAGGATTTAGTTTCCAAGAACGAGCTTTCTTATATCATAGGTAATCCTCCATTCATAGGATCAAAATTTATGAAGCAAGGTCAGCGCGACCAAATTGTAAACCAGTTTGATAATGCGAAGGGTAGTGGAGTTTTAGACTATGTAACTGGGTGGTATATAAAAGCTGCTAAATACATTCAAAACACTAAAATAAAAGCCGCTTTTGTTTCAACCAATTCCATTGTACAGGGTGAACAAACGAGCATTCTTTGGGGGCAAATGCTTTATAAATACAATATTAAGATTCATTTTGCTCATCAAACATTTTCATGGAGTAATGAGGCAAAGGGAAATGCAGGGGTTCATGTTATAATTATTGGGTTTGCTAATTTTGATACGAATATTAAAAGCATTTTCGAATATGAAAATATAAAAGGCGAACCACATGAGGTAAGAGCAAAAAATATAAATCCATATTTAGTTGATGCGAAAGATATATTTATATCCAAAAGAACAAAACCACTCTGTAATGTCCCAACTATGCAAAAAGGAAGTCAGCCGACAGATAACGGGAATTTTCTTTTTACATCAGATGAAAAGGTAGAGTTTATAAGGCAAGAACCGAAATCAAAAATATATTTTAAAAGAATCATCGGCTCAGAAGAATTTATTAATAATAAGGAACGCTGGTGTTTGTGGTTAAAAGACATTGCGCCAAATGATTTAAAAAAACTTCCAAATGTCTATGAGCGTGTTGAAAATGTTAGAAGTTTTAGATTAAAGAGCAACAAAGCTGCAACAAGGAAAAAGGCTGAGACACCAACTTTGTTTGATGAAATACGACAGCCTGAAAGTGTGTATTTAGCTGTGCCTGAAGTTTCATCTGAACGAAGAAAATACATTCCTATTGGTTTTATGGCCAAAGAAGTTATTGCAAGTAATAAAATTCAAATGGTAGGAAATGCTACACTATATCATTTTGGAGTTCTAACATCAATATTGCATATGACTTGGACGAAAAACGTTTGTGGAAGACTAGAGAGTCGCTATCAATATTCGGCAAGTATTGTTTACAACAACTTTCCATGGCCTGAAAACCCAAGCGATAAGCAAGTAAAAGCCATTGAAACAGCAGCACAAAAAGTCTTAGATACAAGACTTCAATTTCCCAACAGTTCACTTGCAGACCTTTACAATCCGCTGACAATGCCGCCAGCACTTGTTAAAGCACATTCCGAACTAGATAGGGCAGTGGATCAGGCATATAGGTCACAGGCATTCACATCCGAGACTAAACGAATGGAGTTTTTGTTCGAACTATATGAGAAATACACAGCCAACTTATTCACTACCGAAAAATCAAAGAAGCGCAAATAGTCTTTGAACCAAACTGATTAAAGCCTCACATGATTCATCATTTCTGTACTCCTTTTTAAGCGCTCAATTTCCCGTTCATAATTTATCTCTCGGCTTTGGAAGTATACACAAAGTAGGATAACTATTGTAGCTACGACGATATTGATTAATACTATGGTAAGTAAGAAAACCATAACTGCAAGTTGCAGTTGTCTGATTCAGTTTCCATGGGAAAAACACTCAGTTGAATGTGGTTTTTCATTATTCACTGTTAAATCACCAGGGATTTTGGTGTTTTCCTCATCAAAGTGGTGATGGAAACACCGTGAGCTTACGGTGATTTTCTTCTATTTCTGTGTTGATTTCATCAGTTCAGTTGGTAACCTAACAGTTATTTTCACATTGTAATATTTACATATACCTGTTTCAGTCAAGTGTTTGATTTTCTGGCTGATTTTAATGCATAGCTCAGTTTGAAGTGTATTAAAGTCTGTTGTGTTGATGTGGAGCTTTTACTAATTATTTACATGGATATTATCAATTGAGATTATCCATTTCTGTAGACATTTCTGAACTGTTCAAGTAATTGGTCTTGAGATGAGTTTGAGATTTAAGCAGTCAGAAATACAACTAAAGTAATGTTCTTGTTAGGCATTCGTTTTCGGTTCAATTATAAACATTCACACTAAATTCAAAAAGATGAAAACAATTAATTATCTTCTAGTTTTAATTTTGTTTACGACTATGTACAGTTGTAAAAAAATGGATTTGCAAACTCAAAGTCCTGAAGCATATACAGGCTTACAAAGGGTGAGCACTGTAGAAATGGGTGGCGTTGTAGATTGGTTGCATAGTAAAGAGGATACTCTTGCACCACATCGTAGTGAGATTATTGCAAAAGTTTTAGATAACGCCGACTTTGAGAATATGTATAGTGAAGAAGTTTCTTGGAGTGGCGAGAACATCATTGTTGTTCCCTTGAGACCAGAAAATTTTAGCCAACATACTGAGCAAAAATATTTTCTTCAGTATTTGGTTCTGATGGAGGACACAACAGGAATGATACGAAGGGGTGAGATAGTAATTTTCTACCCAAAGAATACAGCGTTGGAGCAGTTGCCTGAGAATTCATTTAGTGATTTAATTTCAAAAAGTCTTTTTCCTGTAGATGGGCAAATGGACTTTATTACTTTAGATGATTACTTTCAAGGCTCTTTTGAGTTTGATGATAATAGGTTGATTTCAGATAAGTCATACGCAAGAGCGGAGGGTGGAAGTGAGAATTGTACAAGATGGTGGTTAAATACAATTACGTATACTTACGCTGACGGTGAAGTTTATATTGATACGGATTCAGAGTATTTAGGGGAGACTTGTACTTCTTGTCCACCAAATCAATTATGTGATGAATTGGAAGGTTCGCTTGGAGGTGGTAACGTTGAGGAACCAACCCAGAAAAATGCTCAGGTTAGTTTTATAGTTAAGAATGATCTAACTCAAGGTTGGACAGTTACAGCAAAATATGATGCGTCTGGTTATAGTTACAGTGATCCAAATTTAAATAAGTTTGATCATATAAGTCATAATAGTACAGGAATTACGCATTCGGGTGCTTCGGGTCACCCATTACATATATTTCATGGTACATGGACTGATGGTTTACATCGTGCAGTAGTTGTTTCACCAGGTGTTACTGCATATGTAACTGCTAGTGGAGTAATAGAATTTACGAACATGAACAGTAATAGCCAGTACAGATATAGGCCAATTGAAAACTATCATTATTTTAGTGCTAAATTAGCATTACGTTAAATACATAATTATGAAATATCCATACAGGTTTTTTGGTTTTTTCGTTGTGCTGATCTTGTTGTTATTTTCACAGCGTACTTTATCACAGCAACACAATGAGGGTCTTATTAGCATGAATACGTATTTTACAAGCTTTAAAGATTCATCAGATATACCTTTCCCTTTAGCACAAACCGAAAGTAAATTTTGGTATAGAGACAGTTGTGCAATTTTTGAAATTAAAGTAACACGTGGCAGAGGAGGGTCAGATGTTGTTACGAAGTACAATTATGAACTGGTGAAATATACTTTTCTGGATTTAAGGAAAATGAGATGTCAGGATTATTTGGTGTTATCTGACACAACCGCTCCATTCTGTAATTATGTTATAGGTAGAACTGATTTTTTAAGTGGCGTAAACTTGTGGTATTCTGAAGATTCTACCTTTAATTCTGTTGAGTTAATCAACCTTAGTGATACTGTGATAAATAATGTAAATTACAAAAGAGTGTGTCAGGTTAATTCCAAAACAGTACCGCTTTCTAAAAATACTTATTTTCTGGATTGTGAAAAAGCTCCAATTGCTTTTAATTTATCAGAGGGGTTAAGTGAAATTTATCCGGGATGTCAAGTTCGAATAATGGAAACGAACAGTAATGATGAAATGACGATTGGTTTTTCTATGGAACAAGTTCGAAGTAAATTGACAGAGGAAGAGAATCGTATATTTGACAAATGGGAGGCTAATTCAAAATCTACTTCATTGCCTCTTATGAAATTCAATGAAACAATTGTCGAATGTAATCCTTTGCCGAAAGATGCTATAGAACAATTAGGATTATAGGAAAGTACGATACTTGATTTTAATGCCGTATAAAAATGCGGCATTTTTTATTTATGGCTCCTGTATTTTGTCGAAATAATTAAATGCGTACCCCTGCTAGGTAAATGTCAATGTTCGGTTGCAATTTTGTTGAAATTAAGTCATATTCTACTTACGATCTTTTCATACAGCTCCTCCAGGTCCCTCAACACGTTTTTGTAGTTCAGTGGAGTGTACTGAAGTACGGTATATCCGAGTTGTTGGGCGGCGTTTATTTTCTCCATATCTGCGGAGTATCCGGTTACGGTGGTATGTCTGGATTTGTTTGAGAAAATACCGTTGTACTCTATGGCCACCATTAGTGATTCAATCACAAAATCAAATCTCCATTTGCGATCCGGGTGGAACTGGTGTTCTTCTTTTAGTGTTAAAGCTTTTTGGTTACACCAATACATAAGATTCCATGTTAGCCAGTCTTTCTGTGGGCTGCTTTTGGTGACAGGAATATTAATCCCTTTATTTTTCTTCTTCTCAAAAGTCAAGTGTTTATTGAGGTGTGCGACATTGCTATTTTGAAGCATCTTCTTTAGGTCCGATTTAGTCATTGAGGTATTGCCAGTTTATGCGTTTCGATTTATTTGTATATCAATTCATTCGTGAGCATTGTTCAGAAATATAGTCTTGAGCTATTTCTTGAAACGCCTTTGTTTCGTGATAGTATTTTTGGAAAACCGGGTTTTTAATCCATGTCATAAAGGCCAAGTCTGTTATTAGATTTTCTTTTTCCTTTGGACAATCAATCCAATACTGAAGTAATTCACCCGATTTAATTTCAATCACTTTCAGGATCGAACAGTTTGCTTCCTGTTCTACAAGCCTCCGGAATTCAAATGCAAGTCCATATTTGACCGTTAAGCAAAGTGGGTTTTTCATTGTGTGGTATTTTGTGCAACAAACCGTTTTAAGATATCATGAAAAGAATTTTGAGATGATCTTCCATTTCTACGCCTGTCATTACTAAACTCTGAAAGCCTATTTTCTAAATCTTCAAAGGCAGCCATAGAAGATTTGCCTATTTGTTTGGCGTAGTCAACAACCCTTTCATTCAGCTCGTATTTCTGCTCATAGAGTGCCTGGCACAGTACGGCGGCTTCGTCTTTTGTAAGTTTCATAAAAGTGTTTTTTTGCCTAAATAATTATTCATGAGTTTAATTTTTACTGTATTGCCAACCAGCCAATTACTTTTTTAGTGAAATAACTGTTGATGTTTACGCTAGACCATTGCCAGCTTACATCAATATCTTTTGAGGGTATGCGGCGAAGCTTCACTATTGCTTGCTGCTTGAATGTCATTTGTACCAATGCCCACACCGGCTGATTGAGAGGCGGTAACTGATCGGCTACCATAATCATTTCATCAACCGGACGATAAAACTCACCTGTATTAAAATTGTACTGTGCAAAGTGCAAAGCAAACTTTGTCCAGTAGGTATCCTGGTTAATAACTATGATGTTGCCGCCGCAATCTTTGCAGCGGGTATGCTCTTTTGGGCAGTGGTGCCAAACAGCATCGCAATGAGGATCAGGACAAACTTTTATTATCATCGTTTTTTACTTTGCAAGCCAATCAATTGTGGCTTGTGTTGGGGTATCTCTTTTCGGTGGTGATAACAGATCATCTACTTCTTTTTCCAGTGCTTTTGATTTACGCAGTTGCGTAAAATCTTTGTTCGACCTGAAATATGCCTGTTGAGCTTCACGCATCAACTTTACTTTTGCTTTTAACTGCTCGTACAGTGTTTGATAGTTGATTTCATTTGCCATAACGAATGTATTTCGGGTGAAATAATGTTTTAAGAAAGGGCCCCGGAGTTGAAACTCAGGGCCGTAATCCTGAGAAACCTGATATGAAAAAATTTTAAAAGAGGGCAGCGGGTAGATACCCACCGCCGTGCACTATCCCTAACACATAAAAAACTATCGTCCTATTAAATGCTTTAGTGCGGTTCGGCACATGTGCGATACCGATACCTTGTTGCGTTTTGCAGATGCCAGGATGCGCTTTTTAAAAGCTTCGGGCAGCAGGAATTCAATTCTTGCCGGCCGGGCGGGCGCACAGGTAACTTTGCGTTTGGTTGATTTTGCCATGATATGCTTATTTAGAATTTAACTGATTGAGTTTTATGGTAACCGCTTCCGGAGATATTACCCGGCGTTTGATAGCTTGTAAAACCATCAATGCAAAAACATCTGGCAGGCGTTTATGAGTACACTGTTCAAGCCCATACATGTTATCGCAATTGAGGTGGTAATCGCCGATGGCGCTGCGCTCCAGATAGAAATCGGGCAGCATGTTTTCAACATCAGAAATAGAAAAAGCAGGGTAAGCGGGTTTGCGGTGAATGAATTCAATGTTGGCTTCCATTTGCTCATATATCCGTTCAGGATCAAAACAAAGGGTGTGCAGCTCTGCAATAAAGCCTCGCAATTTCCATGTGTACAGTGTGCGAGGAGATACGCCTGCCTGGGTGAGCGCGATGCATAGCTCAGGCTGTACAAAATTGTTGTGCAGTGGGTTCTGTGGGCTAAAGAGAATCATTGTATTTGTTTTTACGTGAAAAGGGTTGTTGGGCTATATCTTTCCGATCGAGCCAGAATTCGCGGATATAATAATTGGTGTTATCTATATCTCGAATGGTCCATTCGAAAATGATATGAGCAAGTTGTGTTTCAGGGGTAAACAAAAAGCCATTCTTCTCGTACTTCTGCTTAAGAACGGCTGCCATAAAATGCGCCGGTTTACCGGTCATCCGGTAGGATAGGGCATCGTTGAGGTTTTTGAAAGGGAAAAGGGTGGTTTTCAGAATATCTGCATGGCCAACCAGTGTTTTACCAATTACAATACCAACAGATGAACCTTCACCCATGGTATCGGTTTCTTCGGGGAGTATTACCACATCGAATCGGTCGGCATAGAGGCGGCCTTGCAAATCGTTTGATAGTTGTAACTGTGTCATATGTTAAATAACAGTTTCGCGTTTTTGAATGCGGGTACGGAAGAAACGCAGCATTTTCACCCCTCTGTCAGCATCGTGCACCTTACCGCTTAGGTATATGCTAATCAATGCAGAAGTGCCGCCATACTTTTGTTTATACTCCATTCTGTCTTCATTGGTAACATCAGGAGATAGCCCTTTTAAGGCTTCTCCAATGCGCTCTTTCTGTGTTAATTTTTTGGCCATCCGTTTAATTCTATTTAATTATATCGTAAGTTTATTTAACCGTACAACAAATGTATTTACAAATGTTTAAACAAACTATACAAATGTAAATACATTTATACACAAGATATTAACATGATAACCGGTAAAGAAATTAAGTTGAAGCTGCGGGCCGAGGGATTGAGGTTGGAAGATGTGGCGGCTACGCTTGGTATATCCAGAGCCACTCTACATAATAATTTGAACAGAGAGAAGCTACCTGTTTCGTTCCTTGAGAATCTACTAAAGCATTACGGTAAAATATTAAATGCAAACCAGGTAAAGAATAATCCTGTTGATGAAAATGCACTTCAAGAAAGTGATTATAACGAGTTGTATGAATTACAAAGCCAGTTAAAGCAGAAGGATAGAATAATTAATACTCTACTAGAACAGATAGAAGATTTGCGGAAACAAAATGCCGGTAGCGGCCATAAAGCAAAGGCCATTTAGGCACAAAACTTTACCTATCATGGAAGAATCCACAATTTAAAAAAGTGAAGGAAAATTAATAACGCTCTCAAAGGGGGGCAAGTGAATTATCCGGTATTTTGGTGGTATTTTTCACTTAATAAATACCATTCCTATTTCAAACATACTTAACTGATCATACTACGTTATTTGTTTTTAGCACCCATTTAATATTCATCGTACCTGTAACGTCAAAGCATACAAACCCAGATTCTTCCAACCATTGGTAAATTAATGTTTGAGTAATTTCCGGAACTGGGAAAGCTTTTATTAGAGAGGAGTGTATTTGTTCAAGGCTTAAAAAAATAACTCCGGTATCAGATGGGTTTCCGGGTGAGTAGTTTTTTAAAAAGTAAGACTTTACTTTTTCAATATTTAGGATTGGTATTTTCTCTTCCATCATTTAAAAAGTGACAGGTCACTGCAAAGACTCACGCTGAGCTTTCCGGACTCGCACCGGTATGCCTGCCACCAAGTAGATGGACCAGCGTGAATCTTTGCAGAACGAAAATACTAATTAAATCAGAAGATTAAATAAAGCAAAAATATAATGATGCCTACAACTACAATTGTACCAACGGTATCGCTACCTCCCTCTTGCGGCTGCTTTTTATATGTAGATTCTTTCTCCAATGCTTTTAAGTGATCACCCGGCTTAAACCGGTTTCCACAGTTGAGGCATGTAATGCGCACTTTACCACTGCCGATAGCTCCGGCAACTAATCCGATACCGCCTGTTAATAAGGCTCCACCTACAGCTTGCCCGGCACTGAAACCTTTTTTATTGGCGGTAAGTTCAGTGCTTTTACACTTGGGGCAGAATACTTTTTCTTGTTCCATAAGCTCAGTTTGAGCAATAAATATAAAAAAAGTATTATAAAGGCTTCATTTCCTGCAAAATCTTGCCGCGCAAGGGTACGCTCCATGTACGTTTGTATGGGATGAACATAATGTTATGGGCCTGCAGTATATCAGCATTTTGTATTTCTCGAAGCAGCTTTTCATCGGTATTTATTTCAACTTCTACCGTTTCTACCTTATTTAAAAGCTGTTGCCATTGCCGGTGCAGGATGTTGCCAATGCCGTGGGTTGCTTTTAATGCCAGGCTGTAAGTAGCCAACTGATTACCGGCAGCATCGGTATTGTGGTTGTGGCTCACGGGTACCACATTGCCATCAATATTTTGAGGGGTAATGTAAAAAACAGATAGGCCAAACTTGTTTTCTACGCGCACAAACTTATCGTTCCAATAACTTCCTGCCATGCGGGCCGCCAGTTTATTGCGGCGTACATACAGGGCATCATCCAGCTCTACATAGGTTGCCAGTGTACCCATGCCGGTGGTGGCATCTCTGCTGCCATCGCCTTCTTCATAATCGTGCAGGCCTTCGCACCAGGCATCCCATAGGGTGGTTGGCCCGGTAGCATTGGCTACAGCATAGTACATGTTTTCTGACGTTACATATACTGCATCATCGGTAGTGAGTGGGCGCGTATAGGTAAATGTGGCCAGTGCTGCTGCAGTATCTACTACACCAATAATGTTTTTGCTGGCCAGATCTTTAATGCGATCGCTATGATAGCTTTCTGCGCCATCCCAATCATACTTTAATGCATACCCTTGCGCCTCGGTTGATTCTGAGAATACCGAGTTAAATCCTGATGAGGTGTATGGGGTAATGTTGAGTATTTTTCTGTTGGAGAATATTTTTTTCCGATACTTCAACTCAACCTGGTTGTTACCGGCAAACACCGGGTACACGCAAAAGAATTTGAATACTGCTGTTAAGAATTCGAATACCGGCATATCAGGCACGTGCTGTTTGGGATCAATGCGGCGGTTGTAATCAACATTTACTGCGGCTGAGTAATATTCAAGCGCCGTGGTGTTGAATAGGTAAAGGTCGGCAAAATCGGTATTGTTAACCACATCGCCGGTGAGTACATAACCCATTTCTTCATACACCTTTTCCAGCACGTATTTGAATGAAAAGAAGGGGATGGTTCGGTAGTTAATGTACTCAGGCGTACCTTCTACTGCGGCCTCATTGGGGTTGGTAGATTTTGGCCTTCCGAAAACCCAATCGTTTGCGCCGGAGCCGGTGCTTACAATATCGTTAACCGTATCGCGGGCCAGAAATTCATTGTTGTAATTTTTTGACTGGTCGAAGAAGTTCTCAATAACTACCGGGGCAAAGCTGAGGTATGGGTATTGGGGCGTTAAGCCTTTCATGTGGTTTTCTGCAAACTTTCGGCTATCTATGGTTTGCCAGGTTATGGGGCCGCCCAGCGTTAAATCTCTCAGGTTTTTGTTCTTTATTTTGCTGCCAAACAGCCCTTTATTGCCACTGATGCTGGCAACAAACTTGCCTCGGGTATAGCCAAAATCGCCCGCTTTTTCGAGCAGGGTAAGCTTGGCCTGCAGCATGTAGGGCATGCCGGTGCTATCGTACACATCGCATACCCAAAAGTTTTTCTTTACCTGCACGTTGTGTATGCGCTCGGCAAAGTTGAGCAGCCGGCGGTTGTTATCTGTCCACGGAAATTCAACTGGCAGGGAGAACTCCCCGGCTTCGAGCGCTTCTTCAAAAATATCGCTGTAGGTTTCCATTTCCAGGGTGGTGCCGGTATCCATTTCTAAATAACCCTGGTAATGCTCTCCATATACAAAAATGCGTGCCATGCTTTTAGTTATTTAAACCGCTTGCCTTTTTTGCGGCATCGTAGTAATTGCGGGTGTCGTCAATATCTTTAAGTACCACTTTGCTTTTCAGTTCACGCGGCCATTTTTCGATCGTGGTAATTAATTGTTCGAAACCGTTGTTCATTTGAACAATAGCCGGGGCCTGATCGTTTAAGGCGGCAATGTTTTGCGATTGCTGCTGAGCTACTTCACCCACCACACCACCCAGGGCCATTAGTTTAATAACATTGGGTTGTATTTGCGGCTGTTTATTGCTTATCCACTCGGGCTGTTGAACCATGGCTCCGCCGTGCCATGAAACGCCGCCATACATACTATTGAGGCCAGATGCTATTTGGCTGGGCGTTCCTGTTATGGTAACCTTTTTGGGGCTCTTCATTGCGCGGGCATTGAGCACAGCCTCATCACGCTCCAGCAGCATTTCTGTTCTGCCGGTTTCGGGGTTTACCACGTGCAGGCCTTTGGCCTTATCGCTGTGTTTGGGGCCTTTTTTGAGTAAACCACCATCGCCCATTTCTGGCAGCGGGCTGGAGGCAATAGTACCAATTTGAATGGCTCCCATAGCGGCTACCATTGCGGCTAAGAATAAGTTGGGTAATGCTTTTGCAATACCGGCAGCGGTTGATGTGATGGCTTCAAAAAGGGATATGGCCTTTTGCCGTTTTGCCTGCCGTATTTGAATTTCTTTCTCTTTACGTTCCTGCTCTTCGTTTATGCGCTGAATTTCTTTATCGTACTGCGCTTGGCTGATGAGCTTGTTATCGAGTTGTTTTTTATAGGCATTCTTTTTTTCGTTGTTTCGCTTACGATCGCGCTGAAGCTCGCGCTCTTCCATATTGCCAATGATGGTATTGAGGCCGGAGAGTGCATTGCCTATATCATCAACGTATTGCATGAATTCATCAATACGCTGATTTTTGAACGCTATTTCAAGTTCACGAATAGCCTGATTTTTTTCTTCCTCTTTTTGGAGGTAGAGGTTTGAGGTTTTATCGAGAAACTCTGTTTCCAGTTGAAATTTCAGTTCCAGTTCTTGTTTTCTTGCATCCAGTTCGCCTTTAGATCCGCGCCTGCTGGTAAGCACATTTAACCGGGCACCGGCCAACAGTTCCGATTCGCGCAGTTTTTTTCGTTTCTCACTTTCAATGATGGCATCGGCGGTTTCTTTCTTTTGTGCTGCTTCTGCAAATTTGGCTACATCGCCCGCTGCTTTTTTACTGGTTTCGGCATAATCTTTTGCCACCATGAGGCGTGAGTTTACCTCGGTGGTTTCAATTTCGCTCAGCTTTGCTTCGTACTGCTGTTTGTTGATGATGCCATTGGCGTATTCAAGGCCGTAGGCATTGCGTTGCTGATCGAAAAACTTATCCAACTCCTGCAGCGATTCTTCATACTCCTTGGTACTGCGTCGTTCAAATTGTTTTGCCAGTATTGCATCCAGCTCCTGGCTGCGCAGCGCCACAATATCGGCCACAGCGGCTTTCCCGGCGGCGGTATTCTCGGCCCAGTATTTTTTGGCACGGGTGAGTAATTCGGCATACTTATCCTGTGCCTGCTGAATTTCTCTGTCATCATCGCTCAGGCGGCCCAGCTCGGCATCGCGGCGCAGTTTCTCCAGATACTTTTTAAATTCTTCGGCTTCTTTCTTTAACCGCTCGTAGCCATCATCTTTTTTGCCACCGTTTTTTTTGGTACGGCCTTCAAGAGCATCCAATTCATCCTGATGCTTTTTACGCATCTTTAAATTCTCATCAATTTCTTTTTTGGTGGTAAGTTTTGGACGCGCATCATCTAGATCTTTTATTTTTTTCTGTAAATCTTCAATTAAACCTGTTTGTTCAATTAATCCATCTTTCTTATCCTGTGCGGCCTTGGCGGCTGCCGTAATTTCATTTTTTAAATTTTGAGAAACCATTCCATCATACATCTCTTTCAGCTTATACAGCTTTTCCAACTCTTTCCATTCTTTGGTTTTTACAGCCACACCCAGTAAATTTCTTTCGTACGCATGAATTTCTTCATCGGCAATTTTTTGGCGCAGCTTTAAAATTTCTTTATTGGTTTCCAGTGCTAATTCTTCGGCAGCCTGGGCAACTGATTTTCTCTTTAAAGCATCAATGTAATCATCAATTGCCTCCATACCTTTTACGTGTCCATCTTCATCCAGTTTTAAAGTTTTTGCAAAATCAGGATGTATTTCTATCAGTTTTTCGTACGCCGCACGTTTTTCTCCAAGGGTTGCCGTGGATGACATTAAAACGCTTTGCAAATCTCGAACCCTTCGTACTTGCTGTCCATAAGCATCTGCTGCACGGGTGGCTACTGCTGAAAGTGCGGTTTGTTCTGCATTAAACTTTTTAAATGAATTTACTAAGGATGTAGCTGCAACTGTTGCTACACCAATGAGTGCTATAATAACACCCAATGGGCCTGCACCTATGCTTAACGCTATGTTCCATAACCTTTGTGCGGCGGTAGCCAGTGTAATTTGTTTCGTTAAAAGTGCGGTTACTGTTAAATATGCTGCCTGGGAAACGGAACTGATGTTGGTTGCAATTGCTGTGGCTCTTTGTGCAATGGTATTGGCTACCAATGCCGCGTTTTTCATAACTATAGCTGCGGCGAGTTTTACATAATTGAGGTTGAGTAAAACAATACCGGCCAGCAATAATTTCAGGGCTGTTGAGTTATCGTTTATAAATTTCGGAACCTGCTTTAACACGCTAATGAAAGAGAGTACCCCTTCAACTGCGGCTTCTAAAAAGTTTTTCAGGGTACTGCTGGTGATGAGTTTATTGAATTCTTTACCCAGTTTATCAAGCGTTGCACCGAGGGTGTTGTTTTTTAAATCGTAGGCATCAATAATGGCACCGGTTTCCTGAAATGCAGTGGCGCCCTGCTTAATGCGTGTACGCATTAAATCGGCCGATTCGCCCAGCTTGGTGATGGTTTCAATGGAGCTTGCACCACTCTCATCTACTTCGGAGAAGGCGGCAGTTATTTCTGAAAAGTTCTTTTTGTTTTTTACCAAACCTTCGGAGTAGCGAAGGAGAGCTTCTGTAGGGTCGAGCTGGAAAAGTTTTTCGTATTGATCAACCGCCATACCGGCCACCTGGGCAGCCTGTGGAATATCGGATGAAATTTTTACAATAAGTTTTTGAATGGCGGTGGCTGAACTTGCCACACGTCCGCCCAGTTCTTCAATACCTGCACCAAGGCCAGACAGTTCACCCAATCCAATACCGGCTGATTTGGCAATACCTGAAAGGCGTTGGTCGAAATCGGCAATGAATGCTCCACTGGCAACACCAGCATTGGCCAGTTCAACAAAGGCATTACCGAGGCGCGATATGTTATCGCCATTTACTTCACCATCGAACACGTTGAGAATTTTACCCAGCGTTTCGGTGATGGCATCGGCATTGCCCAGTTCATCGCCCAGGGCAACGGTTAGCATATCTACTGCCTGCGTAAATTCAAAAATATCGTCTTTGGCCACGCCCAGCTTTCCGGCAACGATGGCAATTTCGCGAAGGCCACCGGTTGAGGTACGGGTATCGAGTTGCGATAGCTGAGCATTCAGGGCTTTGCTTTCTTCTGCCGTCATGCCGGTAACGCGTTGCAAATCGGCCAGTTGGTCGCTCATTTTACCGGCACCCTGAATGATGTTTTGAAACTGAGATGAAATGAACTGAAAGCCCAAATACCCGGCAGCCATAACTCCAAACTGTTTAACCTCATCTTTAATTTTTGAAAAGAAAGAAGAGAAGCCCTGCACACCATTGCGTACATCGTACAGCCTGTTTTCTACTTCTTTAATTTGCTTGGATAAATCTTTAAACTCAGCGGAGAATGGTACTACAGAGCCGCGGAGTGCTTTTAATCGGTTCAGCTCGGAGGTAAGTTCTTTCTGGTTGAGTGCCGTGATGCCGATTTCTTTTTTCAGCGATGCCATTTCGCTGGTAATGCGTTTAAGCTCGGCGTTTTTTTGGATGTACTCTTCCGTGCCTTTTTTCAGGCCGGCCATTTGCAAACGCACATCAGCAGCCTGTTTGCGCAAATCGTTCAGCTTGTTTTGTGCAACATTGCCGTTTATATTGAGTTGAAGGTTTACTACATCGGTACGTACGCTCATGGGTATGGCATTTGATAACAAATGTTCATCAGATAGCCCGGCTGAAAAAGGACACTTTAAACCACTATGTACGCAGGCCCTGTAGTGTGTGCAGCTATCTGTATTTTCTTACGCGTGATTTTTATGGAAGATATGGGTGGCGTGCCTTCTCTGCGGCGGGTATAGTATACGCCTGAGTACACCAGCTTTTCCGTGCCGGAAAATACCCTGGTTGATGTACTGGTGCCAGCTGTAATAAATGTGCTGCCCATGTTGAGGCTGTACTCATCAATGATTTCAACATTTATTTCGGCGTTGGTAACATCTTTAGGGATGGTACACAGCGGATCGGCCCAGAGGGTAACATAAAAATCGGCACGTTTGGTGGTGTGCAGAAAATCAACCAGTATGGTTCGTGAGTTACGTTCTTCCATTTTGGCATAAATGATATTGCCAATGGTGGTATTGCCTACCAGTATGCGCACGATGGCGGTGGCTGTGGCTGAGGCATCGGCTACTTCACGCACGGTATAGGTGAAGGTATCTTCTCCTACATAAGATGCTGATGGCGGGGTGTAGGTAACTACACCTGCAGCGGTTATTGAGTAGGTGCCGCCCTGGGTGGTGCTGCCGGTTGCGGCCACTACTTCAATGGCATCGTAATCAGGATCGTAATCGTTATCGAGCACGTTACCGGTGAGCACGGCTGCAGAAGAGTAACCAACGGGTATGGTGAACACATCATCAGTTGCCACGGGTACTGTATTTGCCCGGGCGGTAAATGTTTCTTCGGTTACGGGGCCCATGCTGGGCGGTGTTACATAGGCATCGCATATTACGCGGCCTTTTACTGTAATGGTGGCCGTTGCGGGTGCTTCTGCCGGGTTGTTGAATTCGAGTATTTCGCTACCGTTGTTGCCATTTAAGGTGTACACAATGGTTTCAGCGGCGGTGCCATTGCTTATTTCCAGTTCAAGCACATCGTACGGCTCGGGCATTTGCCACAGTATTTGGCAGGTGTTTTTTGTAACTTGTACTACGGTGAGCGATATGAGTGCCGGGCAGCTCTCGGCACTACCCGATGTGCCGGATGGTGTGTAAAAGCTTTCCAGCAGGGCACGTGCCCATTCAATTTGAAGGGAGAACAGGCGCTCGGTCGATTTGTAGAACTTAACGCTTTTTTTATTGATGATGGCCGGGATGAACTGGTTGTTTTTTACTTCGAACACAGCAGGTGAGAGGAAAAGGCTGCGGAGCAGGTTTAACTTTTCAATGCTGATAAAGCCGGTAAAGCCTGAGAACTTTTCCTGTTCGAGATTGGATTCATTTACAATTTGCGGCTGCAGTACAGCATCGCGTACACCGGCCGGTGGTGGTACCACACTGGCGGTTTGCATTTCGTATTCGCCCATGGCTTCAATTTCTCCACGCATAAAAATGCTATCGAGCCCGCCCAGGCTATTGCGGTACATGAGGCTGGTGTTATTGTATGAGTTGCGGTGATCGAGATGGAACACCTGCTCAGATACTATAATTTCATCGCCTGATTTTATGGTGATGCTGTACTTAATGGCCGGGGCTCCAATATCAGCACTGAGCATGTTTACCACATCGTTATAACCGGCCGGCATGAGGTAAACTGCAAAGCGAATAGGCAGTAATGAGCTTACTGCTGTGGATCCGTTTACGATGGTGTTGTTTTCGAGCCATATTTTAACATCAGCCCGCAAACCTGTACCCGTATTGACGTTCGACATGAAGAACATGTAGAACTTCTGATCAGGTGTTACTATTTCTTTTTCTGCGTAGAAGCTTAGAGGCTTTTTATCGGTATCGAAATGCTGTGTGTAGAAATTGCGATTGTATTCCAGATTGGATAGCCCACCCTTGATTACGTGAAAGGGTGTTAAGCGGATGATATCTATCTGCACACCATCGCGCTGCAGGATGGCAGAAACCCGAAAACCACGGCTTTGGTTGGGGGCACCAATAATTTGGTTGAGGGTAGCCCGTGGAGTATGGTACTGCAAGTGTGCGTTTACGATGCTGCGTATATCGTAAGCCACTACGCCATTGTTATTGGGCAGGATGATATCGCTGTAAATTTCGCGGTACTCGGCACCACCCACCAGCCCGTTACCATCAGCCATTTCAATGCTGATGAGAATTTGAATGTTTTGTGCACGTTCATAAGCGCCATACGGCGCTATGGCCAGTGATACCGGCATTGTATTGCCGGAAAAGTTGAGCAGATTGGGTTTATTGATTACGTGCAGTTCCATTGGTTAGTTCTTTTTTAAGTTCGGCAATTGCTTCTTCAGTAAAGCCGTACAGTAATTTGTTTTGCAACCATGTAAGTTTTCCATAGGCCACACGGCTGTATACTTTCACCGGGCGGCGGGTGTTGTCTTTAATTTGTGCGATACCTCTTTTGCGAGATGCCTGCAGGTTTATAACTGTTGATTTTAAACCTCCCAATGGATGGCCACGGCCTACACCCATATCAACAAAGCGCAGGTATTCATGAAAGCGGAGCTGAGCACTTACCGATCCGCCGTTTTGATTGGCGTTAGAGGTGATTGATTTTTCACCGGCACCGGTATCGTTCACTTTACGGCGGGCCATGATTAAACGCATAGCATCTTCTACCTCTTTGAGGTATTGCTGCGTAATTTTCAGCATGAAGGTATGTTTCAAATCTCCGTTCATTATCCTTCGTATTCAATAGCATCTCCCGATTCATCGGTAATTACTTCTTCGAGTTCAGTTAACAGCACTTTAGGCAGTACCGGTTCGGTAAGTTCCGGCGTTGGCTCACCGGTGTAAATCTGTACAAAGCCCAGGGTTGAGGTAATTCGGGCAGTGTAGCCTTTTATACCATCGCGCGTGGTTCCGGTAGTAAAATCATGCTCCATGTACGCGGGAACGCACTCTGTACCCAACTGGTAAAAAATACCTGATGCGCAATTGCTATCGGGGCTGATGGCAATAAGCGGGGTGTTGAGCAGGTTCTTCATTACCTCGTGTGCTTCGGCATAGGAGCCGGGAATTACAATGTTGAGCTGTTTGCTCAGTTTCTGGAATCCTTTATCTCCAATGGTGCTGGCATTGAAATCGTTTTTCTCCGGCGCGAGCTGAAAGCGCAGCCACCCGTATCCATCTTTAAAAAGATGGGTTTGTTTGATGGTTACCTCATCGCCCGGGGTGGTGTGCGGACCAACCGGGTATTTTATGCTACTGAAAAAATCAATGGGTGCGAGCAGTACGTACTCCCCAACACCTGATGATATATTCTGCGGACGTTTTAAGTTTAAGAGTGCCATTGTTTACGGGTTTATGAATACACCCTCTGCCGGAGGGGTACTGATTATTTTTTCATTGGTATTGAAATCGAATTCAATTCTCCATCCAAATTCGTTGTTAAAAAGCGGGCCAACCGGTATCATTTGCATGTTGGCAAACTGAACACGGGAAAATGGTGTTGAGCACTCAGGCGCGTTTTCGCCGTAATGATCAGCCCATATTTTTTGAAGAATATCTTCCACAATTTCTTCTGCCTCATCATAGGCATCTTCTTCATCTTTATAATTTCCCTGACGGGCAGAAGCCAGTACCATGAATGCACCGCGGCAGTTGCTTTTAATATCGTACATGTTGGCGGCGGCATATATTTTTTCATAAGGCTCTACCAGCAGAGCCGGGAAAGAAAGTTTGCTGCGTAAGCCTGTAATTACCTCATCGGGGCTGAAACGTGTAAACCTTTTGGAGTGCATGGGTGCATCTCCCGTTTCACTGGCAGGGTTGTGAAGTAATTTGCTATGCGTTTGCGCAATGCCCCGGAAGTAATTGAAGTATGCTTTCTGGCTCATCGTTTCATTTTTCTTAATTGTTCTTCATGTTTTTTTTGAAGCTCGTGCGCATGTTTTGCTTCGAGATTCATATCGTACAGAAATTCTTTTACCCGCATGGAACGAATGTTTTCACGGTTGCCATTTTTAGGGCCGGCACCGGCATGTATGCAATTGGTGAATGCCAGTAAATCGTTTTCAGTGGGGGTGGTACCGTTGGATGAATACACGTATGGGTATAGTTGCCTGAGCTTTAACCGGCAGCCATTATACCAGATGTAAATAGCTAGTAGTTTTTCGGGCGGCAGTTTTTGAAATAGGGCTAATCTGGATTCGATTAACTCTTTATTGTACCCTTCACCGGCAGGGCGCCAAAGAATGGATGCAATTTTTGCCAGGTGGTTTGAATCGCTCTCCATTTGGAAAAGGCCGAAGAACACCTCGGTATCTTCAAACTCGCCGCAAAGCAGTTTATCAAAGTCATCTTCAGGACCAACAAATTCTTCTCCTGAAATTTTTAAAGTAGGGTACGGATTAACGGTACGGGTGTTTTCAACATAAAGAAACTGGATAGCATCGAAGCCCTGGGTGGCGGCATCATCTTTCGAAAGGGTTTTTACCCAGTTGAACGGCATTTGTTTTTTGAGGTGCCGGGTACGTTCCTGAATGATTTGAATAAGCAGTGCGGCTTTATTTTCGGCAGGGTGATCTCGTTCGGTGGTTTGCTCGCGGGCAATAATTTCAAGTTCGGTAGGGGTGAGCTCATTCCAATTGCCGGGAAATGGAAATGTAACATTGGCGCCTCCGGCCTTGTATATGGTCATTGTTGCCTGCATGATGCTAAAGTAGAATACAGCCGGTGCGTGAAAAAGGACAGATTCACTACCGTGCCTGTGAGCGGAACATGAAGTTTGCCACTATTAACGGAACCGGGAGGGTAAATAGAAAGGCCACCATTGTTTTTGAAACTACCGGGTTGCCGCCGCCAATAGAGAGCGGTTGTATGAAACCATAGAACCCATGCGCAAAACCTGCAATGGCCGCGGAAATAAAGAGTGAGAGCGCAATAATTAAAGCCGCCATGCCGCGGGAACGATATGCGTTTACACACATGAAGTTGCCAATTATGAGCCCTAACGAAAAGAAGATGATAAACAGCAGCGATGCATCGTTGATGGATAGGCTGTACGATGAAAAGAGTTTCAGTATGCCTACGCCCAGGAAGGAATCTACCAGAGATAGCAATATGAATATGATTGCCACCCGTGTGGTTCGGTGCTCAATTTTGTAGCCATAGATAAGCATGGGAAGGTGGATGCAAAGCAGTAAGCCGGCAAATATGCGCAGTACATCGAGTGATTTATTTTTCATTGATGGGAAATTTATTGATGATAAGAAGGATGAATAAACCGCCAACGGATGTGTAGGCAACATCTGCCCAATCGAACGTGGCGGACCTGAAAAACTCATTGGCTATGGCAGCGGCAAAAACTATGATTACCCCGGGCCACCATCTTTTAATGAATAGTGAAACCACCAGTTGAATGATGATGCCTACTATAGCGTGTAAGTATTTATCGGGCTTCATTACCAGCGAGCTTTGTTTTTGCGTAAATCAACATGAACAAATGTTGGGTAAATGCCTAAGCCTTTAAATTTCAGTTTACCTTCTGAAATAAGTTTTTCGATGGTTTCCGCCAGTTTTTTAGGAGCGATACCTTTTATCCTGATATCTGCGGCGTTTGCCGTTAGATGTTGGGAATTGGGTGCGCCTCCTACTGAGCGGTTGTACGCTATGGTTCTATATCCTGAATTAACTATGATGGGCAGGTTGATATGATCGCGCAGCACCTGCAGATTCTCTGCAATTGCCCGGACGTTTGGAAGAAGATGCTGAGGCACTGGTGTGCCATCTTTGCAATCGAACTCCTGACGGTAAAAGTTTTTTGTTAACCTCATCATCTACGTTTTAAAAGCCATCCGAGCAGGAAGGCGATAATTACCAGGGCGATGTTCATACCGAACGAAATGTTTTTCCAGCGGGCTTCGCTTTTTGCTTTTTTCTTTTCCTTTTCGTACTGCTTTTCCTTCATGGATATCACCTTTTGGCAGGTTTCCATGGTTAACCGTATGGCGGCACTATCCTCGGTAAATGTTTCAACAGTAATTACCGGAGGATTGGAAATGATTTTCAGCATCTCATTTTTATGCTTCTCTTTTAAGGATGCAATGACTTTATTGAAAGTAGCTTCGTTACAACTATCGGTGGTTATCGGCGAACCACCGGTTATTTCATCAATTAAAAAGCCGTCATCGGCCATGAGTGTGTTGTAAACTTTCAACAAAGAATCCTTGTATTGAAGAAAAGCCGTTGAATCGGTTTTTTGTGCAACCTTAATGCACGGATTTAATTCCCGGGCTTTTAGGGCAACCTTTGCTGGAAATTTTTCCTGAAACTTTTCAAGCTTTTTATCAACTGCTTTTTCGGTGAGCTTGCACGCTGAGAATAACAGTGCGGCAATGATGCAGTAAAGGATTACTTTGAATTTCATGTTATGATTTTTTAGGCCAAACAAGAGGACTGATTAAATTGATGATAGCAGTGGCGGCGGTTATGCCGAAACGGATCCACTGGCCGGCAGCTTCTGGAATAGCCACTACGTTGAACAGCTCATTCAGCCCGCCAAGCGTGGCTAATAGGAACATTCCGAAAGTGAACCGTTCAGCCATTACATCTATGGCAGAGTTTACATGCTGCCGCCAAGCTGTTAGGGCCTGAACCAAAAACATCATGATTGCTGAAGCTGTTACCTGAAACGCACCGCTTACTTCAGGCACAAAAGGAATGAGGCCTTGCAGAGCTGTAAGGATAAGCACTAAACTGCTTATGAGTTTTAAATTTTTCATTTTGAAATTATTGTTTGTTTAAAAAGGGTTTTAAGAGGTTGACTATCTGCTCCGGCATTTTTTTAATGTCGGTTTTTACTTCTGAAATTTGCTTTTCAATACGTTCGCTATCTTCTTTGCGAATGTGATAGTGATCTTGTTTTGAAAGTAACTGGTGGTTGAGGTTTTCAAGCTCGCGGATGCGCACCTTGTTATCTTGATGCATTTCTTCCATGTACTTAAAGCGGTTGGTAATCCATGTCCAAAACAGGAAGCCTACCAGGCTAACGCTGCCGAGTGATGTGCTTAATTGAATCAAAAAATCTTTCATGCTTAATTCGTGATTATTGAGGTGCCTATAATACAGTTACAGCTTGGCGTTTCTTCTGCCGCCGGTATGGTTACAGTAACATCCTGATAATCGCTTCCGTGGCTACTGGTTACAGTGTTGCGGAACACGTAGGTGCCTGCACTCATACCCGTAACGCCGGTGCTTTGGCTTGTGGGTGATGTGATGGTGCAGGACGGGCCGCTCACCTTCGTCCAGCTATATGACATTGTTACTGTTGTGGTTTGCCCGGGTTGTTGTTGATGGCTACCGTTGCCATACAGGGTGGTAGATGCGGTACCGGAAGTGAGGTACTGATCTATTCCGGCGTTTGCGATAGGTAGGCGCAGGGCTGCGGTATCAACCGAGGCCTGCGGGCCGAACGTAGGGTTTGCAAACGGATCTACCTTGCGCGGAGCGGGTACGTTATAATACTCAGAGCGTGCAGCCTGATCGGCTACCGTGAGCACGATACCATTGCCCAGGATCGGGCCTTTGTTTCTTCCCCAGGTGTACCAGTTGCCGCCCATATCTTCGGCCCATACATAGGGTGCGATGGCGTTGTGCGTTACTACGCGTTTAACTTTTGCGCCTTGTACTTTGGTGAGTGTGTTGGTTACGCGCTCACCGTTGGCCCAGCTCCATATATAGGCGGATGGGCTGCCGCTGTACCAGTAGGTACGCCACGAGGGGTACATATCGCCGGTGCCGAACACGCCTTGCATGTTGTTACCGATGGAGTACAGCTCATTGTTGGCATCTACCACGTGCAGCCAGTAGTATGCACCTGCTACTTGCTTCCATGGCCGTGCGGCGGCTGCAAAGTTTGCGCTCACATCAACGAAGCTGCCCGCTTGTGAGAGGTCGCTCCCGCCCAGCATTGAGGCTAAATAGCCGCGTGTGTGTGCACCGGTGGGTGTTACGATAAGGGTGGCCACGCCGCCCATTTGCGCAATATCAATAGCGTTGGTGTTGCCTGTTGGCCACGTGAGCTGCGTAGGTGTGGTGGATGCGCGGGTGTATTGCCACACGGTGCCATCGCTGCACAGTACGATAAGGAAGGCAAGGCTGAAACCTGTGGTGGCTCCGGAAACCATCTTGGTGATGGTTCTGCCGCCGCTGGGTTGTGTGAGCTTCATCCATGTGCTGGAGGTAGCATCGCCGTTTTGCTTCATCTCATCTTCGAGGCGCGGGAGGTACCATATCTCACCATCTTTCAGCGCGAAGTAACTGCGCCAAAAACCATCAATATCATCAGGCCGAAGGGTATCAGCCGTGGTGGTGGTTGAGTGCTCGCTTACGGTGGTGCTGTTGCCATTGAGTACGAAGAACCGCCCGGTGCTATCGAGGTAACAGGTAGTGTACTGGCCGCCGCCGCCTTGTTTGATTTTGGAGAGCGTGGTTTTTGTAAGCACGTAGCCGCCATCGTTACCCACGTAAGTGTAGACCTCGCCATTTTTTGTAAGGCCGAGCTGGTACTCGCCGATGGTGGGTGTGTATTGCCCGAACACTACGGCGGAACTCACCAATATGAAGGCAAAGGACAGGATGAATATGGCTATTTTTCTTCCCATGTGAAGTTCTTTTTGATTGTAAGGGTTTTATTGCCACACCTCAGCGTTACTTCAAGGGCTTGGCCGGTGTAAAATTTTTTATCGGGATGTGAATAGAGGATGGCTTCACGTCCGCTCACGTTTATGCGGTAACATTCTACCGGTGCCACGGCTGGTGGTTTTTTAAAAGTGATGTTCAGCAGATAAGGGCCTTCGAGCTGGAAGACACCTTCGCTCATGGTTACGAGCCTGCCAAATTGCAGCGCGTAGGTGCCTGTAAGTGCGGTGCTGCTTTTAATTACCCATGTGCCTGATGGCAGCACATAGGGGTTGAGGTTATTCACTGTGGTATCTTTCCGCGGTAGTGGTGCGGGTGTTGCATCCACTTTAATCAAATCCCAAAAAGCGGATGATTTCAGCACATCATTCCAACAACAATGCCCGAGCCCGGGGCGCACGATTGTTTTTGTAAGTCCGGGTACCTTTTGATTGACTTGGTACAACGTCCAGCCGATATTGTCCGGCTCATTTCCTCCCGTCCAGTGAGTGATTGGGATGCGGTTATCAGCTATGAAATTCACTAACGTATTGCCACCGGCAGCGGCACTCATGGGTAGTGCGTGCAAAGGTTTATGCACCAGTCCTTCCATAACAGTTTGCCCGCCGAAGCTGAAACCGGTTGTGTACACTTTGGTAATATCTGCCAGCGGGTATTTTGCTTTGACAGCATTCAGCAGTTGTGGAATTTTATCAGCCGGGAATGCACCATCCGGTGCCTGCGGGCAAATAATGTAAACCTGCTTTGGAGGTGTGAAGCCTTGCGAGTTTATCAACTGCGGCAACCCTGCTCGTAACAAGTTCGCCGGGTTCGTTCCCATTTCACCCTTACCATGAAATGCCAATAAAACCGGTGCGCTTTTTTGCGGATTATACACAAAGGCATTCCACTGGCCAATGGTGGTGGTTTCATGCACCTGCGCCACCGTGCTAACGGTTGCGAATAGGAGCAATATGGATAGTAATTTTTTCATTGTTGTTAATCGTAAACTCTAAAAGATACTTCCAATGTTTGCCCGTCTACTGGCGAACCCGCTTCATACACGGTTGCCTCAATAACGTCCGCAGAAATAATACTAAACTGCTGATAAATATCGTTTTCAAATGGAGGGCTTATATATCTATTGTTATGTTTTACCGTAGTTTTGCCTGATGTAAACGCCCCTACTAATGTTGCAGTATAAATGCCAGTAGAACTTCTTGCCCAAACTACCGTGCCGCCTAAAGTGTTTTTCAAAACCGTTGCAACAGGTGCATCAGTACCCTCTTGCTGCAAATGAGCCACATACTCCCGATACCCAAGAATCTTACGTGGGTTCGCACGGATTGAATCGCCTGAAATTATCAACGTGCTATCCGCTTTCAGCACCTGCCATTTTGTTTTAACCACTTTATCGCCTTGCAAAACCATTACGTGTTGGTTGGAAGTATCAACAACAACTTCTTCTATGTTCTTCACCACCGTACTATCCTGACCTTTTAATTCAACATAACGGGGATAGGCGTACACACTGGATGAATTAGCACCATTTTGAGCGTATAAGCCCGCACTACCTGACGTGGTTTTCAGCATACCGTACACGCTGGCACTTGATGGCGTTTTAAACTCATTGAAAGAACTATTAATAACAACGGCATTGCTTCCGGCAACATCATAACTCAACCCTGTGTTACTTAATGTGAATGCGTTGCCGCTTGCATGGCTGAATAGCAGATTATATGTATCGGAAAACAAAAACCTATTCCCCGTTAGCGTATCATCCACAGTAGGGAAGTTATCTGAACCGCCGCCGCCGCTTGGTGTTGTCCAATAGGATTGTCTTGTTGTGGGGTCTACTGCTATGGATGTTTGCCCCGCAAGCGGCTTATACTTAGGCAAATAGTAAAGTGCCTGCTCGCCAACGCCAAGTGAAATGTCTTCACCAATAACCGCAATACCTTTTGTCGTGTCCATGCCTATGTTGAATCCCATTGATGGCACGGATGAAGCTGCGGCACTGTATTTATTGATATAAATTCGAACGCCACGAAGCGTGTCGGTCGTTAAATATTGCTGGCTGTAATACCCATACGTGACTATATTGAAAGCCCCGCCAAATGTGGTAGTACCAATACTAAAACTCGAACCTTGTGAATTTGTATAGCTAAAAGGATAGTTACCAAACAAACTTGTATTTTCAGTTAGCGTTCCTCCCAATTTAAATGATTGCGAAACACGCGTTAAACCACTTCCTGCATGGAAATTCCTCCCCTTAACATTGAAGTTTGTCCATACTCCACCTTTCTTTGAACGGGCAACCGTGTCATTCAACGCCTCTACCGCCGTAACGAATTGCCCTGCTGTGTCGAGCATTGCAAACTGGGTAATCCAGCTTCCGTTCTTTCTCAGTTGAAAGTTGCCGCCGCTGATGCGTGCGGAATCTCCAAAGTATCGGCTCATTACGTTTTTGATAACAAAGCCTTTGGCGCGCTTGGTAGCGGTAAGTTCATCAATTGTTTGGTTTACTACAAAATCGAGCGAATCGATTTCTTCACCGGTAATTAGCGGCAATTCAGAAACCTTTTTGTTTTGCGCATTCAGCGTAGAAGTGAATACTAAACAAAAGATGAGAGCGATAAGTTTAAAGAGGGTTTGTGGTTTCATGTTAATCCAAAGGTTTTATGAAGTGATTGGTTTACATCTGTACTTACAGATGGTTGCCAGTTTAGCGTTGATTGATGCGTGTTTAGAAATGCTTTTATTTCAGATTTCCAGGCGCGGGCAGTCATTTGTGCAGATGTGATGTAATTGTTGATAGCATCGGCATTGGCCTGTGCCCGGGAACTTATGTTATCGTTGGTTGAGCGGGCATCAGAAGCGGTGATGCTGAGGCCTGAATGATCAACCCGAACATTTAAAAAAGGTATAGCGTAAGCAATGGTTGCCGGTGCAATGGCGCGGCAAATGAGTGCCAGCAGTTGTTTTTCTACATCGGTAAAGGTTGGTGATGTTTGCGTTGCTTTTTCTTTCAATGAGTTAAAAAGCGTTTCGCCGAGGAGCGGTTTTATGTTCAGCTCTTCAACATCTTTCATTTTGGATGCTACAGCCCAATATACCCGGAATGGTGATGCTGTTGGGAATATCTCGTACAGCTCCATCGGTGTTTTTATGAAACGGCCGCGGTATGATTTGAATGCCTGGCTGTTTACCCATTGGGTATAATCGGCTTTGTTTTCTTCGAGAAAAGCCAATAATGCTTCATGTGCACCCTCTGCCTCGTTCAATTGCGATTCCATGAAGTTTTTAAGCTGATACTGGAATGCTGTTTTGTGAGAGTTGGTTTCTGCACGACGCACACCACCATCGCTCAGTGTTACATCAACCTTAGGGGCGTAGTAATAACAAACGTATGGGGCAATGAGTTTTCGGCAGGCGTGCAGTAAGTTTTTCTGTGCCGTGGTGAGGCTGTTTTCGTTACTGGTATTGGTATATGCTGTATTAAGAGCAGTGAACTGTTCTTTTGAGATAATTGGTACCAGGTGTTTGTCTTCAACAAACTCGATGGTAGGTTTAATGGCTGTAAAATCTACCTCGGCTGATAGCTGAGCGTATTGTTTGAATATGGTAGAATCTTTAAACAGCATTATGATAAAACTTTTGTTGTTCCTGCACCGGTATCGAGGGTGGTTAGAACGGTATCACGAATTTTGAAAACGATGTCATCTCCCCATTGGTTGAAATCGCGCACGAGGTACAGTGGTTCTAGGAGAACATTTCTTTCCAGGTTCAACTGGGCGTTATATACCAGGAATGCTTCGCGGATATCGCTACCGCCGGACCGTTGCGCTCCACCACCGATGGTGCCTGCACCAAACAAGGTGGGGTGAGCTTGCATGGCAATAAGAATTTGAATATCGGCAGCGCTGGAGGTAACCAGATCTTTATCGATACTGGTTTCGCTTTTTATCTGCTCAATTTTTACCCGGCCGTATTCTTTTTTATCGGAAGGGGTGATATCGAAATACGAAACGAATGTTTTAAAGGCATTCTCATCGCCGGTAAGGAATTCATCCATTTTACCGAGGAGTTCTTCCCGTGCAGATTGCTGCTCTTGTTCTGTTTTTAATTGCCAGGCTTCGGTTCCGAATTTTCTTTCGAAATACGTTTCCGGAATTTCGATATGGTAGCGAAGGCGGTATGCATTGTTGTACAGTGCTTTGAAGAGAGCAGGAATTTTACATGCAATTTCAATCCAACCTCCGAGGCGGGCACCATCCCAGGCAGGTACCTGATAGTACGTTTTGTTTACCGATGGGTAGTTTACCGGCAGGATTGCGGATTTTAAACCCTTTTTGTTTTTCAGGGTTTCAGCAATTTCTCGAAGCGATTCAATACTGTTGTACATGTTGATACATGGTACTTTTTTAATCCACTTCTCTTCGATGGAATCGACATTTTCGGGATTGCGTGTGATACCGCGTATTTTCTTCTTGGGGTCGAACTTGGCATATTGATCTTCGGAAGCTCCCCACATTTTGGACAGGAAAACCCAATTGATTTTTCCGGACTCATCCATTTGCTGGAAGCGTGCATCGCATGATTCCTGATGTACGAGGTGTGTGATTTTTTTTGCACCATTATCGAGAATTACTTCGGGGAAGCAGTTGCCGAACCAAACCCAATCTTGCAGGTATTCAATCATGAACCTGAAGAAAGAGCGCTGATTGATGAAGTTGTACACTTCTTTGTACTTGGTTAAATCGAGCGGTTGAAAAATATCCTGGTTGTTTTCATCGATGCCGGTGATTTTGCCTGGGATGATGCCACCGCCGAACAGAGCGCGAGCTTTCCAATCGAGCGCGGATTTACCGATGCCGCAATAGGCCATTTGCCTTTCGATGTTTTGCGGAAAGCGGTTATCTTCTCCCCAGAAAGCAATGTTCAGGTTGTTCTGCAGCTTTTGAATGGTGGTGGCTGTTCCGGTGGAATGGGTGAAGGTTCCGGCAGATGCGGAGTCTTTACTGAAGTAAACAGCGCTTCCACTCTTGGAGAGGAACGCAACAGGGCCCGCTATGGTTACACGTTCGCTCATATTACTGTGTGGTTGTTTACGTGAGTAATGAGCGGCAGATGTGCTTTGCGGATTTGCCGGTTGGGTAGTACCAGGTTAACGGTAAACCACTGGTGATGGTTCGGGCTTTTCTTGGAAGTATCGTTCAGTTTTTCCTGTGGTGATCTGTTGCCGGCATTGCGTGGTGTTTCCATGCGTGCTTTAGGCAGCTCGATAACTTTACCACCGCTGGCATTGCGTACGTCGGCAGTGATGAAACGAACAGGCATCCATTTGCCTGATTCCAATTCAGCGATTGCTTCTTTTAAAGTGATACGCGCCATTTGATAGCAATATTAAATTGCATGGCGCAGCGCAAAAAGGACAAAAAAAAGTGTGAGGATGGAGGGGTGAATGTGTGAAGTGGCGAAAAGTGGAGAAAAAAACACTTTTTAATGCGGAGTGCTGAAACCCAGTGTTATCAATGGTTTTAAGATGTTATGAGGTGGAATAATTATAAAAGTGGATAGTTTTCCACATTTGTAGTGCGCTGGGAATCGTTATCTAAAAAAAACAATGTTTACATTTGAAATTATGCCGAAAATGCATAAAAGGCAGAAAGTGCCTCCTTCAGAAATGAAGGTTTCAGCAAAACAGGCTAAGAGTTCCCCAAAAAAAGTTGCGCCCCAAATTTTGGAGCGCAAGAAACTTAGAAGAGGGAAAAATAATTGGTTACCCAATTGCTTTTAGTCTCCACCACCTTGATCGTTACCGCGGTTAAGGTGGTTTTTTATTAGAGTACGAAGTAAACGAAGTTTTTTATAAAGTGATGCAAATTTGCATAACTATTTTGCATTGAAATTTGCATTTATTGCTTTTGGTGAGCTGAGTAAGCTATAAACCAATCGTTTAGGCGCCGGAGCAGGCCTTCTACCTTATCTTCTCTATTGTTAAAGTAATCCAGCATATCATCGATATCATCAACTACCGTGAAGGCGGAGCCGGTTCGTAACGCCAGGAAACGAGGTTTGCGGGCGTGGTACACATAAATTTCTCCCGGGCGAGCCATGGGGTTATGTGCGATCAGAAATTTTGGGCCTTTATCGTTATCCATAAAAAGAGATTTTTAAGTGATTAAATTTTTCTTTGCTACTTTCTTTTTGCGAGCGGAGTACGAAGTACGAAGCGAGTAAAAAGAAAGTAGCGCCCCCGTTTGGGGGTACTACTTTCGGGGCACAAATTAAAGTTTCTCTACTTGTAAGTTAGAAAAAACAAAAGCCATCGGAAAGAAAGTTTCATCCTTTCCATCTTCCGCCTTTTCTGCTTTTTCATTCTTTACAGGGCTACCCCAAAGTAACAGTGCCTTTTCGCCTTTCTTCACGGTGTAACCTTCTTTTTTCCATGCGTTGAATGATTTTAGGATAGTATGCCCTTGTGAGGCATACATTTTTACAATTCCTTCGTTGATGCTGTTTAGTGCTCCTTCTTTCATCATCATTTTGAAGGGTGCTGAAATTTCTTTCAGGGCTTGTCTTTTTTGTGCTGTTGCTTGGTTCATGATAGTGTTGCAAGTTTTTTACAAGGTTGCGCTCCTTGGTTTTGTGAAAAGTAAAAATTTAGATTATGCCTTCGTCTGCAAAGCTGTAATAAGTAGCGGCGGAATTATCGCATAGTATAACATGGTCGAGTAAAATAATATCGAGATGTGAAGCGGCGAGTTTAATTTTTTTTGTTATCTCCAAATCTGCGCTGCTCGGTTTGGCGTTTCCTGATGGGTGGTTGTGCGCTAAAATTATTCCTGTTGTTCCTGCCACTTCGAGGGCTACCGTAAGAATTACGCGCGGGTCGGCTACTGTTCCAGTCAATCCACCCCGAGAAACTAAAAAGTATCCCAATACGGCATTTGAGCGGTTCAGGCAAAGAATAAAAAATTCTTCTTGAAAGTAAAAAGTTGATTGAGTGAAGCAGCCAGCGAGTAAAACGGCTGCATCTTTTGAACTTGAAATTTTGTAAAGTTCTTTCGGGGTGAAGTTTTCAGAATACGAAACGCTGATTTTAATTTCAGGAACTTTTACCGGGAAATTGCCCAGTGAGTTTTTTTGTATAAACATGGCACTTTTGCAAGTTTTTTACAAGGTTGCGCCCCTTGTTATTTAAGTACAAGTTACTAAATATCAATTTGTTATCCAAATAAATCAGTATAAAAATATGTTAAAGAGTAGTACAAATAATTGGTGATTAATTGGCAAGTTTTTCGTTCTTTTTTCAAAAAAGAAACGTGTCACGAAGACCACCGCCCGCGCTATCGGTTTGAGGAGTGCGCAGGGGGTAGGGGGTGCGCATATATGATAGGCGCGCCGCCCCTATGTGCGCGTAGCTCCATTAAATTTTACGAAGTGGTACTAAACACAAACGCCCCTATGTGGGGCGTTCAGCGTTAGCGATAGGAGCAAAGTACCGTGTACTGCGGATAGCGCGGCAGCCATAGGCTGCAACGCCCAAGTTAATCACAATCCCATTATACTATCTCTAAGTTTCTCATTCTTACCATACGGCAGTTTCAATTCAAGCATACCCCATATAGCCTGATCCAGTGCATCACTATAGTGTGGGGCTTCATCAGCCGGAAAGTTCTTGTCTTGCTCAGGCTTCTTGTTCTTACCGTATCCATCCTTGCGCTGCTCTGATTGTGTGAGGCAGATAGATGTAATCAGTTTATCGCAGTTCTCACGATTGATTCTGAACCGACGATTAGTATAGTGTCCATCTTCACTGAGTAGATGCCCCCACATTCTGTACTTTGCTTCGTGTCCTGGTGCCTGACCGATGTACATTTCTTTAACTATCCATCCAGCTTTGCGTAAGTACATCACTACTTCTTGTGCCTTAGTCATGGCATCATCATCAGCAATGGCAGTATGATCATACCAGTAGTATATCAATCGGCGTTTGTGCGGTGCATAGTATTCGTTGAATGCGCTGATACACTCCTTCAGCTTCTGAGGATATAATGTATGAATACCTTTCAGTGCTTTAATCTCTACACCATCATCCTGCAATACTACCAGTGGGTGTATGCGCCGGTTATAGTCAAGCACAACATGCAGGGGAGCATTAGGATTTACATCACTATCACGCAGGCAGTTGATACTTTTTAAAGCTTCGAAGTCGTAATCAAGCTTCTCAAGGTAGCTATTGTTTACGGCAAAGTATCCGTGGTAATCTTCATCAAAGTCAGGGTAAAAGCCATCCTCCAGTTTCATTGGCTTAAGGTTCAGTATCTGTGTATCAAACTGAAAAGGGGTAGTATCCCGAAGCTGTTGCCTGATATAGTCAGCGCCCAGGGCGTGTATGTTCTCCAGAGTAGATGCTTCATGATAGTAGAGCAGGTTATGCCTCAATTCGTTTATTTCCAAATTGATTATTTCTATCTGCTTGCTTACTTCATGTTGTACTGGCTTACGAGATTTTGAGGCGTGCTGCTGTAATTTAAAAATCACGTTTTGAAGATTCAGGATCTTCTGGACTTTATCGGTATCCATCTTATCAGCCATATCCAATATCCAACGCCCGGATGTACCGGTAGGCATGTCCGTAGTGAATGTCATGCCGTGATGGTAGGGGTTTCCTTTAAATGCTAATACCACACCGCGATTAGCGGGGAAGAGTTCCGTTTTCAGTTTATCGGCGTTGAGCAGTTTAAGCTCATCGCCGAATATCCAATCAATTGTAATACCATTGGCAGAGCCTGCCCTATCTTGGCTCACCAAGTGGCAGCCGCTACCATTCCACCAGCTGATAAAATACTTATAATCGAGGGGTGGGCGGAAAGGTCCTTTCCATTTCCACTTCTTTATCCAGCTATCAGAGGGCCGCCTGCCGATGATATAGTGATGATTCATCACATAGCCGAGCCGTTCCCACCCGGCGATCAGAGCCGGGAGCGTTCGGGTAAGTAGCTGATTGTATGTTGCTCCAACAGCTACCCCGGCGCTGCGCGGCATGGTTCCAAAGTAACAGGATGCTGTTTTCGGGGCAAGTACTCCTTCACTCTTACCGGTACCCCGGCCGGCCACTAGGTATTCAACCGGTGCACCTACGAGCATACTACGCAGCTGAGGCTTATTGTAATGGATTTTTTTCGGGGATGTCTTCATGTGGTATATCGGTAAACAGTTCGGTTTTGATTTTTTTGTTGTGCTTTTGGTTTATCTCTTTCAGCAGTTCACCCATATCAACTTCTTCTGCCCCAATGAGTGAGGGATCGAACACTGGTTGTATGTGGTGCCCCTGGAACATTTCGCCGCTTTCTTCTTCAATATCCGGGATCAGCGCAATGAGTTGAATTCTGTTTTTTTCGAGCATGGCGTATGCTTTAAGGTCGGCCATATCCCGGGCCTTGGCCTGCATGGCTCTGTTCACTTCGAGCTGCATTTTTATCTCCCATACTTTATTGATGTTGATAATGGTGTTGAAGAGTTCTTTTGTGTGCTTCAGATCATCGTACGATTGGTAATGTTCTATGCCGTAAGTTTTCTGAACCATATTCACAACTTCGGTATCGGAGTATTCCCCGGAAACCAGTTGATTGTAAATAAATTGGTACCGCTCCAATTTTTTAAACTGATCTTCACTCAACCTTACTTCATGTTTTTTTGAAGTCAGGTACTGCTTAATTATTTGCCAATCAGTGGTGGATGAGAGCAGAATTTCCGCGCTGTTCTTCACCTGTTCCGCAGTTTTATTGAATTGATGGAGTATGTTCCTGTTCATCGTTTATTAAGTTTGAATCTTGCCCGTGTGAGTATATCGTTTGCCATGGTTTGTGCCGGTGAGGATCCGCTGATGGCCAGCTTCATGATGCATTGCCTCAAATCAACTTCACCCTGCAGGAATCCGGTATAAAATGCCTTGTAAATCGGATTTGCCTCATCCTTCAGCGATTCATTAAAGAACTCTTTATTGATTTCCAGCATGAGTGCTATCTCACTGGGCACAAAGAAGAGCTTTGCCAGTTCTTCAATTTTTTTCAGTGTTTCATCCGAAGGAGTGCTATTTGAAAGGTTCGGCATCTTGCATTATTTCGGTTATCCATTTTATGTTGAATTCTCCCACTTCTTTATTGAGAGAAATGGTGCCTGCCTCAATTTTCGGGTTGGTGGTCCAGTTGGAGCTGCCAACAATACTGATTATCAGGTCCGGGAGTTTTATCACACACACCTTTGCATGTACACGTGTTAAAAACACCTCGCTCATTACGTTTTCAATCAGTTGAAATACTTCCGGCGTTCTAACTTTTGCCCTGTAATCAACCAATAGGTTTATTTTTTTGAGCAATCCACTTTCCGCAGCAAACAGTAACTGGCGCACAGCATATTCCCTGATGGCGTATGTGGTAATGTATAGATCAGCAGGCTGATTGTATTTTTTCAGTAAGCTCATTACCAGATCATGCATGCTCCAGTATCCATCACTCACATAATGGGTGCAGCAATTGGGCTGCAGGGCATCAATCAATACTTTAAGCTTTTCAGGGGCTTTGCACACTACAGTGTGTTCGTTTACCTGTACGGTAACGAAATGATTATTTATTGTTGCTGCATCACTGATGCTGTTTATTTTAACAAGCGCCACCGTTCTTCAAGTATTTTAATGTTACGTTCGTGCTTCTGCAACAGCGCCAACCTTTCAGGTGTGCGCTCGCGTTTCTTCATTTTATTGTAATTCTTCCGAAGGTTATCGAGTGTTTGCTTCACCTGTACATCAGGGATAAGATTGAAGTCCTGATGCTCGGGTTCTTCATCTCCGCCGGGAATGCGCCCTGTGGTTTTAATGTAATCCGCTTTTTCGTATAGCTTGGATGCCAGGATATACAATTCCATCACGCGTAGCGCGATGGGTGCCCTCTGTTGTATAAGGTCCGGCATGTTCACCAGTGTGTGATCATCAGGAGTTGCCATTTTAAAAAGCACGGCGCGTTCGTTCATTGCTTCCTTATACACCTTGTTTGCTTCTTCTCTGGCGGCGGTATATAGTTCGGGGTTCTTTATTTCATCCCCTGGGGGCTGGAATGCCGGCGTTGCTTCAAGTATCCTTTGCTTTTTTACCGGCTCCGGCTTTCTAATGGTGTGTGTGGTTCTTACTGAGGTGTGCCGGGATATGTGCGCTCTCACTGTTTTCATCAACAGTTCTTTGTTGAATGTTGAATCTCCCTGGCGCAACAGCGCAATCACTTTTTTGTCATCAATGTATTTTATTGCCAGTGCTACGCCGGTATAATAGTCTTTTCCTGTTTTAATCCATTTTTCGAATACTGCCTTCATGTTACAATATTATTTTGAGGCGTGCGCTTTGAAAAGGACATAAAAAAGCGCCCCGTTTTCCGGGACGCTCTTATGGGCTATGCTTGGGGGGGGTATTGTGGTTACTCTCCGCTTTCTTCCAACAGTTGAGGTCCGCCAGAAGCAGCGTACAGCTGTACGTATCCGTTTTGGTAAGAGATCTTACCAGCGTATCCTTTCATACCATCACGAGTGGTGCCGGTTGAGAAGTCAACTGTCAGGTACGCGTACACGCAATCACAGCCTAACTGATAGTACATGTTTGCCGGGCAATCGCTGTCTTTGGTCATGGCGATGAGTGGCTGGTTCAGCAGGTTCTTCACGGTTTCATGCAGCAGGGCGTATGATCCCGGAATAAACACATCCAGTACCAGGTCAAGCTTCTGGAATCCTTTATCTCCAATGGTTGCACCATTCAACTGGTTCTTTTCAGGAGCCAGCATGATTTTGATGAAGCCTTTGCCGGATTTGAAAACGTGTGGAGTGAGAATTTTCACTTCATCCCCTGGGTTGGTGAACGGGGCAGACGGACATTTGATGCCATCGTCCTCGAAGTCAGATACGGGTGCTACCAGTACAAAATCACCAACGCCTGACTGCGTGTTTTGCGGAGTTTTAAGATGTCGATATGCGTAAGACATGTTTTACTATTTAAAAGGGTTACAGATTAAAGGTTTATGGTTTCAAGGGTTTTAGGATTTTCTGGCCATCAATTGAAAGAATACTTTCAATGATTTCAGGCGAAACGGATGCTTGTAATGCCGTGTAAGTGCTTCCGTTCAGCAAAACTTTCGGAACAGTAAACTTGTACTGTACTTCGTTGTGCTCAATTACCGGCATTTCCTTGCCATCACTCATTCTCGCAGCCGCAAACTTTAATGGTTGAGCTTTGTACCGTGCCAGTTCTATGTTTACGGTTGCATTATCTTCTTCCAGTTCCTGAACGCGCTGCAATAGAATGCTGCGCTCTTCTTCCAGTTCCTGAACGCGATTGTCTTTCTCATCAAATAGATTTTGACAATTCGCGCATGTGTTATTTTGCTCTTCTCCCATTTCAAGTTTTTTAAATCTCCCCCGGAGAACCGGGGGAGCAGCTTAAACCAAAGAATATCCGATATGCTACAGAAGCAGTTTTTATTCGCCGCCTTCAGGAATATCCTGATCGTTGGTGAATACCAGGGCATGATTGATGAACCCGATACCGAACCAAAAATCAGTATAAACCTTCACAATACGGTCTACCTTCTCAACCTCAACAATGTTTCTGTTCGAACCTCCTTTGAAAGCCATGATGGCATTCGCTTTAGGAGTTGCCCAGATCTTGCTGGTACCGGTAAGGCTACCGCGCTGCTTTACAATCATGCTTTCAAAATCCTGAACAGCCATTGCATCAGAAATCTGAGCATAGTTGCTGTTGTACTTAATCCTGCGGCCTTCTTTGTAGCGCAGGCCCAGGGCACGGCTCATCTGAATGCCCATTGGGGTATCCCAGTACAGTTCAGGAATGCTTTTGCAGAAGCTTTCAACCTGACCAGCCCATGTAGCCGGAGTGGCTGATGGTGTGCCGGTGGTGATGGGGGTGATATCACCTGCGGTAATGGCCGCGTTGATGATTTGTTTCAACCCATTGAAAGAGGTGTTAGCAGCTCCGGCAGTGCCTGGTGTGGGTGATGCATAAACCGCACCGTACAGGTTTTTAACCATGTCGTGGCTGATTTGAGGCAGAACGTACTGCTCAATGAACCAGCGAACAAATGGCCATGTGGTACGATCCAAGTTGTTACTGGTTAAAAATGCAATCCAGCGATTTTTCAATGCGTCCGGATAGAAAGACTGATCCACTTTTACGTTGAACAGCTTAATTTCTTTCGGCAAAAAGGTTGTGCTACCCTTAGGTGTGAAGCCTGTTTGAAACGGCTGCAACACTTCGGTGAACTCGGTGTTCACTTCACGCAGCACCGTATCTTCAGTATCAATCACGGTGAAATCTTCCGAATCGGCGAAGCTTTCACGCAGGGTTTGGTGAATATTGTTTTCATTCTGGCCGGCATCGATGTAATACTCACCGAACTGGCTAACAATTTCTGAAGAGGTTATAGTCGTAGACATTTTATTTAATTAAAGGGTTACAGATTAAGGGGTTGATCCAGTTTATTTTTTGAAGACCTTTTTATCAGCGAACTGATTAATCGGAGAATCGTCAGACAAATAACTTGGTGTTTTTTTGCCTTCAGCCGATAGATCACCGGTGGTTAACAATGTGGTTCCGCTGCCTGATGGCTTATCTTTCAACAGATCAATCTCGCTGTTTGCTTCAGCAAGCTGTTCGCGAAGGGTAGCAATTGTTTCAGTGGCTGTTAGCGCATTGGCTTCCAGCTGCTGAATGGTTTCGTTTGCAGCAGTTAAGTTGGCCGCTGATGTTTCAGCTTCAACCAATGCCGTTTCCAAGTGGTTCAGGTTTTCTTCGGTTACCAGAAAACCGCCATCAACCACTTCAAATGAGGTAGCCTTAGCTGTTGCCAATGTTTTTTCGAATGCCATCGTATTACTTTTTTGAGAAGATGAGGTAAGTGCGCTCATGCGTTTGTAAACCTGAACAGTTGTTTTAATGCCATCAATCAGCCCAATTTTAAGGGCATCAGGGGCAAAGAACATTTTTCCCGTCTTCCAGGAATCAGATTTCAGTTTACCGGCGCGGTTGTTTTCAATTACTGATATGAATTTATCAGCAAGGGTAGATAGATGCGATTGAATGCCTGACTCGTCACCATTCAAAGCATCGTTGTAGTCTTTGTTTTTATCCGTCGATTGAGGGGCGTAGATGTCTTTAACATCGAGCTTGTAATACTCTTTGTAATGCGATTTCCAATCGGCTAAGCTTGTATATACACCAATGCTACCGAACTTATCGGTAGTTTGAGAGGCGTAGATTTCACTGGCCGAGGATGCAATCCACATGGCTGCAGATGCTGCCATTCCATCATTGATGTGAGCAATAACAGGTTTGCGGGCTGATGCCGATTTGATGGCATCTGATAAAATTGAAGTTCCGGAAGCTTCGCCACCGGGAGAGTCTATATCCAGCACAATGCCTTTCACACTGTCATTGGCCGCCAGATTGTTTATCATAGCAGCCATTGATCTCATGCCGTATGAACAAAGGCCATCGTTCTTTAGCAAGGCCCCATGAATATCACAAACTGCAATAGATTCTTTAGGTAATAACGATAAATCAGATGAAGGCCCAACCTTGTAAAAGTTGGGCGCGCTGCATGAATCACCGGCTCCGGCTACAATAAAAACAGGCTTATCATCTTCATCCTTTGTTTCAACTGCTGTGTGTGAGGTTGGATTTTTGATCAGCGATAAAACAAACGGCAGTTGCGATTCAGCATAGCTTTTATCAATAAGCCATTGCGATCGGAGGATGGATGATATGGTGTTGTTTAACTTCACTTACAATAGGTGCATGTACACAATTTGCAGGTACAAAAATTGTAAGAGCAGCGTATCGAATAAAGGACAAAAAAAGGCTTATGAACGTATAAACGGGGAGGTGTTCTCAAACTCACCAAAAAAATCGAGAGCGGCTTCATATCGTCCGCCTCCGTTGTTATCAGTTAATTCTTCAAACGAAAATTTCAAACCTTCATATTTACTACCCACTACTCGGCGGCGGCCATCGCCGAATGTAACTACTGCCAGTAACTCATGATGGCGTAGGGTTTCAAGGGTTTGCCGTTGTAAAGGGGTAATGAGGTTGGTGCGGCCATTGATAGTGGTAGAATACATTGGCCCTGCTTTGGATATGGCGGGCTTCTGGAGAAATTTTAGTGATTCAGGAATTACATGCAACGTAAAGAAACTTCTTCCGGGAAATGGTGTAGGAAGTGAAACTACATTTCCGGTTGTATGGCTGATTACTACATCACTGCTCAGCCACTCCCGTGGAATGATTTCAAGTTTACATATTACTCCAGTGTGTGCCCCGGATTGTGTAACAATATCCCCGTATTGTAGTTTCATGTAAACAAAGTTACTCGTCAATCAAACATTAATTACTCACAGTACAGTTGGGGCAAAAGTATTTTTATATAGCAGTGGTAAATTTTTCTTTTTCCGATAGCGGTAATATTCTTTTTGCATACTATCATCACTCCAAGATTCAATATCTATTCCTAACTCATTTCGTACAACAGTGAGGTTGGTAGAAAAGTTGGGCAGCACATCAATCAGTGTATTCATTCGGTAAAAGAAGCGCTCTTTAATCATCAGCTCCACAAATTTATTGAAGCGTGCAATGTTGGTGTGGTTTAAACAATGGCCCCTGCGGTTGAATGTACGAAATGGTATGAATAGTTTTATCTCCGAACCGTACCGGCATTGCCGTTCAGATTTTCGTTCATTCGTATCACGCTCCAGTAAGTCGTACAGCTTATCTACCATCGAGTGGCTGCCCTGTGTTACTTTAATGTATGGAGTGCCGAGTTCGTGAATAATAAATGCGCGGATATAAGGCTTAACCGGTATGGTTACTGATACATGTCTTTTCATTATTGCGGTCAGATGGTTTTATAAATGTAAAAATTCATAGTTTAAATGGATGTGAAAATTACCGTGGGTTCAATACACGTTCAATGTATTCCAGGCATGTTTTGCAAGTCCCGCACTGAGGTTTTTGTGGTGTTGGTTTGCGGCAGCTGTGTACACTGTTTAAAAGCTCTGTTGGTAATGCCGCAGCCATTTCTTCCCTGGTTAAATGCTCCAGCGGAAAGTGGAATTTTATTTCTGTTGGCACTTCCAGCGCTTCAATCATTTTCCTTACACGGTACCCGCGATTTATTTCAGAGGCATTCACTTCACCCTGGTGCCATGGTAGTATCAAATTCCTGATGGAATTGTATTGTGGGGTTTTTACAATGATGGCGGTGAACAGGGAAACTATCTGAATGTCTTTAACCGAAATTCTCGGTAACGTACCATAATTGAACGTGCTCTCATGGTATATGAAGTTGGTGTATCCGATAGATCGGATGTAATTCATGATATGGATTACAGCATCAGCTTCAAAGTTGAGCCTGTTTTCAGATACATGCGAAAGCCTCACATGATGAATAACAATTTTTTCTTTTGGATTTTTTTAAGCCAATCCCAAAGGGCATAGGTAGAATCTAATCCACCGCTCAGGTGTATCAACCAGGTAGGGGCCATGATTACTTTATTTTTTTGATGATGAATATTCCAACGAATGCAAAAGTGGCAGTAGCAGCCAACGCGCCGGAAAAGAAAATAGATAGTTTGCTACCCAAAAAGTAGGAGCCAACAGCTGCCAGAATTAGCAGGCAAATGGCGAAGTAGTTTGATTTTTTCATGAAATTTTGATTTTTTGATGTTTTTACCAACCTGTGCGTTTTTTACCCCTTTTCTGTTACAAACTCTGGGGACGTTGTGAATCAATTAATTAGGTGTAACAGGATTTGTAACAAGATTTGATCGTGTTACAAAATTTTTGTAACAGGTTGTAACAGGGTTGTAACACGATTGAAGTTTTTGAGCATCGTGTTACAAATTGAAAGTGTTGAGTATCACTTTGTTGAGTAGTAAAAGTAGTGTTTTGTAACAATTGTAACAGGAAAAACGAAGGTTTGAAAAAACCACTTTTCCACATAAAAACGGCCCAATTTTTCAAAAATTCGGATTTTTCCACTGCTACTCCCACCACTATAAAAAAGGGGTATCGGCTGAAAAGCAGTACCAGAGCCATTGTAACAGATTGTAACAGGATGTAACACATTGTTTTTTCGGGGTTTTTGGTTAAAAAGGGAGCTCATTGTCGGTTGGTGAAACCGATTTGAAATTATCACTTGGGGTAACACTGGCGATGTACTCTCTTTCTGCCCCTATGTCAGTTGCACGGGTTTCATCTTCGCTTACAAAGTCATTTCTATAGAACACAAAGGGCCGGCCCATGTCGCTCATATCGGTCATTTTATAGGAGTATCCCCCGTTTACAAAGTCTTCCACCATCCGCGGGAAGGTGTACCTGATTACTTTGTATTTGCGTTGCAATTTGCTCAGCAGTAAGAAGTCCTTTAAGTCAGGGTATTTTACACCGGCAGCAGCCAGGGCCAGTTCTTCTGTTTCATATGGATGTGGCAAACCCTCCACATGCCATACGTGGTATGTATCTACGTTCAGATTTTCCCGAATGGTTTTACTGATGTATGGCATATCATACTTCGCGCTGCCCTTGAATACTTCTTTGTGAATATTGTTTGCCGTCATCCTGATTACGTCAAGGCCGGTATCCAAGAAAAGGTTTTTCAGGTAATGGCGTATCTCACGCTCAACCGATGGGCGGCTAGATTCTACCACTTTCTTAAATGCATCTGTTCTTAATAACATAGGATGGAACCACATACGGCTGCGCATTTCTGAAACCATTTTTCGGTTGTTCAGATATGATAGGAACTGCGGCAGCTGATCTACAAGGTTTTCCATAATGTTGGGGTTTTCTTCCTTCAACACCGGCACCTTTATAATCCAGTATCGTATATCATCATCGTTGGCAAAAATGAAAGTGTCTTCATTGTTACTCATCATGATAAATTTGATAAAGCAATCCAGCTCCACCTGCCCGCGCCCTTTGGCGTTCATGAATATCTTTTTTGCGGTGGATAGTGCTTTAATTTTATCAACCACAGAGCTTTTGTCAATTTTTGCCTCATCGCAAATCACTACACTTTTAGTGGCCCAGTGCGCGTTGAATTCGTTGGATAGGTCAGCATTTCCAACGATGGCGGTATTGGCCCCCAGCATTTGCCTGAGAAAGTAACCAAAGGTTGATTTACCGGTACCGTTTTCCCGGCTCACCAAACATAGTACGGGCAGTTTTTGCTGAGGGTTATGGTAGAGCAGCTGCACATAATCCATGCCCAGGTGCCACATTGGGTATTCCTTTCTTACTCCATCAATATCAGTGAAGGCGGCCATTTTCTCACCGAATATGTGACGTATTAAATTGATGATTGCCGGGCAGTCATCAGGCCCGCATGGTTCTTCATCTGGCTGTACATCCAATGGTGAGTACACGTTGAAGCAGTTTTTTATTACCCGTTGGAAGTTGGTGTGCGAGGGTATGTTGCAAAAACTCTCGTATTTGGGTATGTGGTTTGGCAACGATTTGCCGTGATCATCTACTATGGTTGATTTACGGCGTTGCTGAAACTGTATTTCATCTGTACCGAACTGATTGGGCACCTTAATAATTTTGTAGTAATCATCGCCCACGCGAAAGTAATATTTGGCTTCACTGGGTATTACTATTTTCATTTCCCCACTATCTTCATCGTACTTATACCGGGTGCCATTAAACTTGAATTCCTTTTCTTTCAGTTCCGGGCGGCGGTCAACGTGGAATAGGTAAAACATCTTCGGGTCAGATATTCTGAAATGCGCCTGCACTTTTGAAAGTCCGTACGAAACATTGAATTTTTGGAAGAAAGTGCTGCTACCACTAAAGCTGTGGATATCGCTTACAATATCAGCGGCGTGTTCGTTCATAGTAATAAGCAGGTCATCAATTCCTTTGAGGCTGTCGCGCTGGTAGCCTGAGTGCCTATCCATTATATTGTCGATATCTATATGGAAGAACCATTTTTCCAGATCGCTGTAATCGCTGAGAAGCGTTTTAAACGTAACTACGGAATTGAAAAACTGATTAGGGCGTGTGTACAGATCTATTTCTGGAGTAATTTCCTTTGAGGTGATGTCCAGGGCGTCGCCATCGGTGAGCCACACGATGCGTTTTACAGCGCATTTTTCGATAATTCTTTTAATATCGGGGTGAAGGGTTCTCTTATCCTTATCCTTCATGTGGGTGATGGATGACAACCCAACGATATCAATCCCCTCCATGGATGCTTTGAAAGCTTTGAAAAAGCCTTCCACCAGAAAGAGGGTATCTATCGGGTCGGTTCTTTCGAACTTATCTACTAGTGCCGGGGGAAAGAACGGATAGGTGCCGGATCCCTTGGGCATCAGGTATTTGATGGTAGAGCCATCAGATTTAATGATGGGATGCTCCAGCCGGGTGAGCACGTAAGGTTTTTTAAAGCGGCTACCTTCTTTTGTAATGGTAATCTTCTCCCGGTCGAGCGTGTACACCAGTATTTCAATGCCCTTATCGCAGGGAGAAAAAACCGGGAATTCCTTCAACACATTTACAGGTTTGCCATCGGTATTGTCATTAACCAGGATTTTTATTTTGTTGATTTCGTCGGTAACACCGAGCAGGTTCATCCTCTCCTGGAAGTAAGCATTTGAGTTCTTGGTTAAAGCAGCCATTAATTAAGTGGGTGTTTATGCCACTTTAATAGACGAAATCAGGCTGAGCAGTTTGGCAATTTGTTCGATTGGATTCCCTGCAGCTCCACCTTGGGGGATCATATAGTATGAATCCCCTTTTTTGTCTATTTCAAGTAAGCGTTTGTGTTTTAAAATCAGGTGATTATGGTTTAGTAATTCAAGGATATAGGGGGTTCGATAGGTACCTCCTTTAAAATAAAGTCGGTTATCGAACACCAAGCGGACCAATGATTGTTTTAATGGGGTATCGGCTAGGTTCCAGATAATATCAAGGTTGCTCAGGCTGCTCATGTTTTGCTCAAACAATTCCATCAGGTGGCTGTCATCGGCATTTATCTCATTGATTTGTGATGAGAGTGCATACAGCTGTTGACTTAATGACTGGTGCCACCGTTGGTATGTTTCCGGAGAGATTTTATCGTAAATGAATTTCTCTTCCAGATTTTCCAGTGCTTTTGATACCTCAGCATGCTCGCGTACTACCTTACTCAGCTTTTTCTTCTGCTCCTGCCGCACTTCTTTCAACATGGTTAAAGCTTCATCCCTTATTTCCTGCAGCAGATCTGCCGGGATGCTCAGGTGATGGAAGATCTCTTCCATGGATTGATGCGCTTTCTTTGCCGAAAGATTATTGGTGTGGCCGTGGCCGTTGCATTTGTAATAATCGTAGTACTTACCCAATTTGCCCCGTGATGGAGCGCCGGTGAGTGGTTTACCACAATGGCATAAAAGCACATTGCGCAAGGGGAATGCATCAGAAACGGTGGTGCCTCTGGAATTGTTCCTTTTCAGCTTCTGCTGAACAATATCAAAGGTTTGCAAATCAATCAGCTTTTCGGCATTTACTTCATACAACCCGCCCGGGTGGTTCTTCCAAGCTTTTACATACTGCCGGCCGGTGTAAATGGGGTTAGTGAGCAGTTTTTGCAGCACTGAGTTACCTTGCCTTTGAAAACCCATTGTGCGCATGGTTTTCAGTACATCTTTAAGTGATAAGCCATCAATGAAAGCGTTGAACGCGTACAGCACCACCTCAGCTTCTTCCGGTACAGCCACGAGTTTTACATTTTTGCCGGTACCTTCTTTTTTATACCCATAAGGCGCGCGTGAACCAATAAACCTATGCTCTTTGGCTTTAGCAGTGTATATACCACCGTTTATATCCAGTTCGCGTTTAAGGTTTTCGGTATTGCCAAACATAAACTCCAGGCTCATCATCTGAAAACTCATAGGGTCGAAAACATCGCAAATGAAATTCCGGGTTGCGCTTACAATTCTAACGCCGTATAAGGTTTGGATTTTCTTGATGGTGGTAACAGCTTCACCGAGCTCACGCGAAAAACGTGTGAGTTCAGATACAATCAGGTAATCAATTTTTTGGCTTTTGTTCTTTTCAATAAACATGAATAGCTTCTTCACATCCGGCCGGTCGAATGTTTTTGCCGAGTAGCCATCATCATTGAATGTGGCCAGTACTCTAATGTTATTATGGTTTGCCCATGAAGTTGTTACCATGTCTTGCCGTTCAATAGATCCGTTACTTTGATTTTTGTCTGAGAAGCGGTGATACCGCAAAGCTGTTTTTTGCATCGTTCAGTGTTTTGTGTGTTATGAAGTGGGCAACTAATCTAATGAATTTATACTTACGTTTAATTTGCTGACGTCTTGCCTTTACATCGGTATTTACCTGATGCTCTTCATTTGTATTGACACTCAACGGCTTCAATTTTTTACCGCGAAAATTTTAAAGTAGACAAAGTTTTCCCCATCTAAAGACATGTATTCATCATGCCTTTTTATACCAATGCTATGTATATTAGGATGCCAGTATGATACAGATACCGGCTTGCACTTTTTGTAGTGAGCGTTCAGTTCCTTGATGAGATTAAAAATCTTTTCTTTGGCTTTTTCTTTGGAGTGGCTATCTGGTAACATAAACCTGTTGAATTCCAGCAGCTCTGCTGTAATTCTGTCCTGAAGACAGTTCTTTGTTTTGGTGCCGGTTTCAACCATGATGAGGTATTGCATAGCTTTTGTTTTTATAATGGCTTTTCAGATGGCAGATTATTTTCCTGTTTTTTTTGTTTGGCTTGGTGATATCCTACCACAGCATTTATGTACTTCTGTGTGGCTGCCTTTCCGCCTTGGTAATAGTTACGTTTCATGTTCTTTGCGTGATTCATTGGTACCACAATGCGTTTACGGGCTTTATACTTTGCAGTGCCCTTCACTTCTTCACCTTGCACTTCAGTTACTCCTTCAGCAATAAGCTGTGTGCCTTGCACTACTTCGGTTACATGTGCGTAAGTGTTCATCGCCGGTAGCTGTGAGGCTATGCGGCGCATTTTTTTGAATTGTTTTGATTTTCCCATATTGTTTTATTTAGGTTGGTTGATTTTTTATTCGTGTGGTGGTGGCAGGCATTCATCCATCCGGGAGGGCGGAAGATCTGTTTTAGCTGATTTTCTTTTGCGGGCGGACTTTTTATTTACACGTTCTTTTTCATCAGGTTCCAGGAATGATTGATCAACTGGTGCCATTTCTATATGGCTACCAACAATTGATGTATTAACTACCGGTTCTGTTAATGGGTTACCATCAGCATCTACCTCCTGAATGGCAAACTTGAAATACTTTCTTTCGCGGGTGAAGTTTCGAAGCAATGCTGTTACTTCCCCTACTTTGGGAATGAAGGTGTGAAATGATTTGTGGTCGTTAGGTTCAACGAGCTTGTGTGTTTCGCTCTTTAAGATTAAAGGTTTCATATATTTTAGTTTGAGATTACTGCTTTATAGTGGGCGCACCGTTTGTGCTTGTGTATTTGTTGTTTCACTTTTTCAATTGGAAGATCAAGCTGATACGCCAGTTCTTCCAACGTGTTTAAAAATTCTCCCGTCATCGTGTCTTTAAAAATGAATTTCGGGGTAGCTTTTAAGTGTTCCTTCCTGAATACGGTGTTCCCGTTTTGGGTAACAGTGTACGATTCTCGGAACGAAAACTTTTTTTCAAGCTCAGCGAGAACTGTTTCCAAAGGCTTCCTGGTAAGGTAGGTGTACTGCCAAACTCCATTGTGGAATACTTTGTATGTATCAACATCCTTAACCATGGCTTGCGTTTTTAAATATCTTTTTATTCGGTATATCCGCAATCCCCGTGTGAGGTGCGGATATTTTGGTGTTATCTGCTATCCTAAACCGATATACTGTTAATAAAATCAGATTGCTTTTTGTCTTTTATTTCTTGCAATTTTCTCAATCCTTTTTGAATTGTAAGTCTTGAAGGTCTGTACCTTGATTCGTAGCCAAATTTATACGGATACATACAGCTATAAGGAGCATTTGCTATCCAAATTTGAGTATCACCTAAAAACGCTGTATAATCAGTTATTTTTGTAAAGTCATATTTATCTAAAAGTTGATTCATAATCTCGTCAACCTTCTTATTATACCTCTTATTCATAAGCCAATATTTAGGCTTGAAAATAAATTGAAGATTAAGGACAGCAGATAACACAGTATTGCCAATAGTGGCATTGAAGTCATTCTTATTAGTATTTGTCATAATATTAAGTTTTGTTTGTTATTTTAAATTTAGTTTTCAGTAGTGCCACCATCGGCAATACTATGAACGTTACCTGCTACTTTAAAATGGCAGGTCGTCATCTTTTGGCACATCGGACAAAATCTCATTAACCAATACCGACACTTCCAAACGACTTTTATCTTTAATATGCAATTCTTCACCGGTAATTGAGTAATACAAATTTTGCAATTCGTGGAACCACTCAATTTTAGTGAATAACCCAGAGCAGTTATAGTAGTAAATTCCGTTGCTATCTTGCGACAATGGAACGTAACAATAGGAAGGAAAAGGGAATGCCCATTCACAATCAATGCAGCTTTCATTTTTTGGCTCATACCATGTAGCCGAAAATGTTTTAAAGTTTAGCGGTATTGGGGCAAATGTTTCCCAAAAAGACTTCGGGTTTTCCTCCATCCATTTAAAGTCCTGCCAATCCAAAGCATTAGGTAACCAGCCATCTTCTGCCGACTTGTAGTAAACTAAATTACCATACCTAAAAGCAGCAGGTAACATTGCATTGCTTCCATGCTGGCTGACGGAACTCGGCTCAACTTTTTTAATTCTATTGTACATTAGTTTATGTTTTAAAGTTTTGTAATCTAATCCAGCACGGCAGCAATGCTTTGCCGTTGTAAGTCAGCGTTTTTGTAGAAATTATTTTTGAGGATAAATTCATTTTTGAAGTCCACCTGCATTTGTACTTTGACTACGATTGTTTTTGAATTAGATTGACAGATCGATAATTACCTCTTTATTTTTATTCTTTTCTTTGGCAGATTAAACTCATTTGGCTATTCAGCATTAAAAATATTCGAACAATATTTTCAATTTGCGTTTTAAATCGAATTATAGTACTTTTTAAATTCGAAGTCATGCTCACACACTTATTTTCCACTACGTAGATTGACTTGCTTGACATTTTATCAATTATCTTGTTTATGCATAGACAAACGCATGGATTGACAATAAGACAAATGCATAGATAAACGCCTCGATCAAAAGTATTGACAACAAATCGATCGACACCTCGAATGACAAATTTTACCACTCGCTCTATAACGCCGAACTTACAACAAATGGCTTTGCGAACATACGGGTTGACGTGGAAAATTGAAGTGTATTGTTCTTTATGAAAATTCGTTAACTTGGCTGTTCGCTTCGCGAAAAGTACAGCCAA
>ENA-UOUJ01000205-UOUJ01000205.1-activated-sludge-metagenome-genome-assembly--contig:-NODE-205-length-48358-cov-58.881954_pt1 | contig 48358 bp, 44 predicted proteins | sample MGYA00249839_ERZ747224 | MGnify/ENA primary metagenome ERZ747224 (study PRJEB28782, sample SAMN03220277) | activated sludge metagenome | biome: wastewater; feature: sewage sludge; material...
GAAAATAGCCGCTACAGGCAGTGCAAAAAGTTTTGACTAACTTTAACCCATGGCTCTAAAACAGGCATCTTTTAATTTTGATTTTGAGGAAACTCCGCCATCTACTCCCCCGAAGGCGGTTGAAGAAGTGCCTCAGCCTGCCATGCCCATTGTGGAAGAACCGGTAGAGGTGGATGTGTCGGTTTCAGTTCCGGCAGCGAAAAGTAAGGGCCGGGGCCGGTTAAAAATTTCTGAAATGGAAGCCGGTGCTAAACTGATTGAAATTCCGGATGACGAAATCCTGTTCCAGAAAAGTTATTACAGCATGGGGGCCGTTACGGAGATGTTCAAAGTAAATCCCTCACTCATTCGTTACTGGGAAAACGAATTCTCCATCCTGAAACCTAAAAAGAACGGGAAGGGCGACAGGCACTTCAGGCCGGAAGACGTGAAAAACCTGCGCCTGATTTATCATTTGCTGCGTGAAAGAAAATATACCATAGAAGGTGCAAAAACCTACCTCAAACAAAGTGCACGCGCCAGTGAACAGTTCAAAATGATTGAATCCCTCAAAAAACTACGCCAGTTTCTGGCAGAACTTAAAACCAACTTATAATGAAGCGAATACTCGTTGCCGTTAGTGTATGCTTTGCATTCACGGTTCAGGCCACTGCACAAACACCTTACATTGCTACGAATGATGGTGGTTCCAAAATATTGAACGGCATCATCACAAAGTATATCCTCATGAATCAGCAGGCTGACTTTACCTGGTATGGCACCAGTCAGCAAACTGCTAACGCTTCCAGTCCGCTTATACAAGCCATGCAAAAAGCTCCGGCGGATATTCATTTTTTGGTATTCGGTGGTACCTGGTGCGAGGATACCCAAAATGTATTGCCCAAATTTTTCAAAATACAGGAATGGGCAGGGTTTCCTGATGCACGCATTGCTTTTATAGGAGTAGATCGTGCCAAGAAATCAGTGGGCAACCTGGCAACCGTAATGGGTATCACAAATGTGCCCACCATCATTGTAATGAAAAACGGAGTGGAAATTGGCCGCGTGATTGAATATGGTAAAACCGGCCGGTGGGATGAGGAAATCAGCGAACTGATTAAATAATCGGGTTGGACTTGGGTGGCACAGGGCCTTCGTTCTGAACAATCCGGATATCATTGGTATTCGACATATCCAGATCCAGCGCTTCCATTTTTTCCTGCAGTTCAAAAATGAATTTTTCTTTATACGCATTCAGTTCATTCAGGCTGAATGGCACTGTGTAAAACTCTATCTGAATGCTGATGGCATTTTTGTTGAAATCAGATACAAAGACATTGTAGTCTTCTACCAATTCTTTGTCGGCATAGAGATGCTGTTTGCAAAAATCAGTGAGTTGTTTTACCTGCTGACCGGATGATTTTGGATTCAGTTCCAGCGTAATCACGCCCCTGCGCTGGGTGCGCATACTCAGGTTATCGACCACACTATCTACCATTTGTTTGTTGGGAATTGTTACCAGTGTTTTTTCACCGGTGCGGATGCGCGTACTTCTCAGTCCGATTTTTTCTACTGTTCCGGTAACATTGTTCACTTTCAATACATCTCCCACATAAAATGGCTTGTCGAAAAAAATGATGAAAGACGCAATCAGGTTTTCCAGGCTTTCTCTCGCAGCCAGTGCCAGCGCCGCACCCACAATACTCAAGCCGGTGAGTATCTTGCTTACATCGCGGTTAAAACCGGAGTGTAACAACCAAATCAGGCCAATAATGCCTAATACAATTTTTAAAAAATCCCTGAAGAAGTTAACAATCTGAATATCATTTTTATCGTGTGCGCCCGCCCGTTGTAACAAAATGTACGCAATGAAATCCATCAGCTTGAGCAAAAAGCGCATTACACTGAGGATGATAGCAATGGTGCCGATTTGGTTCAGTACATGTTGAAGGGATACACCGTAGATTTTGAGTTTCCAGAAATCAGGATAGTTGAGTTTATCGAATGAAATAACAGATACAGTAATCACCAGTGCCCAGGAAAGGGGCTCCATAATCATATCACGGAAAGTCTCTTTTTTTATAGGAGCAAACTTCTGAATGATAAAACACAAAAGCCGAATTACCTGGTGGGTAAGGAAACTTTTAAACAGCAATACCAGCAAGATGGTGCCCGCCACCACCAGATAGCTGCGTACTGTATTGTCTAATATTTCCCTGTCCAGAAATTCCATAATCTGTTTTTACTCGGGTAACCGGTAAACGGAAACACCACTTTCTGTTAGTAAATATATATAAGGATTTACAACCCGTACCGAGCTGGCCTGCGCGAATACTTGTGGAAGTGCAACCGGATGGCTGATTTTTAAATTTAAATCGAGCCGGCTCATTTCATGATTGTTGAAACCATACACCGAGTTAGAAGTGAATGACAAGGAGTGCATTCCGGGAAAGGCCAGTGTGCCTTTAAACGCTCCGTAACGATCCAGTATGGTGAATCCGAAACTCTTGTCGTACAGGTACACGAAACCGTTATGGTCCGTAATCTGATCAGCTTTAACGGCGTGATCGGTGATGAGTCGTAAATCATTACTCTCCAGCAGCAACTGTCCGTTTTCGTTGATCTTCTTGAGTTTAAAATCCTGTTCATCCAGCACCCAAATTTCATTGTCGTAGGAAATGCAGGCCGACCGTGCAGCAAAGATCTGCATCTTCCTGAGGTTGAGCGTGGCCCGCTGACTCAGCATACGGTCTAACACAACCACGGTGGTGAAATTTTTAAAGAACAGGAGTGTTTTCAGCGGATTGCTTACATCCATTATGGTTGGGTTTCCAAAGCGGCGTACATCATTATACACACTCAGTGAATCTCCGGTGGCCGTATATTTTTTAAGCAAACCCTGTTCCAGCAGGTATATATGGCCGAGAGCGTCAACTTCCATTCTGCTGAAGTTGCCGGGAATCTGCAGTACTTGTTGAAATGCAGTGTCTGTCCTTTCGGCCGGGAGGCTGTCTTTCGTTTGTGCTGTAACGTTAGCAGCAATCAGACAGGTTAACATATATATGCAGAAGTACTTCATCATCACTTGTTATAAAACAGCAGGTTCAGTTTTCCGTTTTCCAGCAGGGCATAGCTGTTGTATTTTATCCAGTCGCCTGTATTGATGTACACACTGCCCGGCTTCACTTCGTAGTGAATGGGCAGGTGCCGGTGTCCGAAAACAAAATAATCTACAAATTCCTTTTGCAGATGTGCCTGAGCAAATTGTATCAGCCATTCGTTCTCCGGCCCGTGAAAGATTTCGTCTGACTGTCCGGTTTTAGCCCTGCTTTTTCTGCTGAAGAAATCTGCAAGCCCTATGCCAATATAAGGAGGCAGTACGCCGAACATCCATTTGGAAACCGGATGGCGAAATATTTTTTTAATCATTTTGTATCCATGGTCGCCGGGGCCTAAACCATCACCGTGCCCGATCAACAGTTTTTTGTTCTGATAATGAAACACGCGGGGTTCATGATACACCTGAATGTTCATTTCCTGCTGAAAGTAATTCTTCATCCACATGTCGTGGTTTCCGATAAAGAAATGAATCGGTATGCCACTGTCGGAGATGGAAGCCAGCGTTCCGAGTAAACGAACATATCCTTTAGGAACTACCCGTGAGTACTCAAACCAAAAGTCGAACATATCCCCCAGGATAAATATTTCGGTAGCGTCTTTGCGGATGATGTTGAGAAACTCCACAATTTTTTTTTCACGAATCAGGCTGGAGGCATGGTCGGGCGCTCCGAGGTGAAAGTCAGACAAAAAATATATTTTCTCAGCGGTACTCACGAAACTCATTATGGTTTAGGAAGCGATTTAATAAATGCATATAAATCGCCGGAGGCAATCGGTTCCATACCCTCCACGCTGTCATTATACCAGTATATCCAGGATATCAATGTCCGGTCAGGCAAGTCTACCCGTACCGGCTCTCTTCTGTACGCCGGTTGTTCGCCGGGCATGGTGTTTAATCCTTCATAATCATCCAGCTGACTAAACACCCAGCTGTAATCATCCGGATGATTCAGTTCATACAGTTCGCCAATTAAATACACGGGTTCATCTGTAGGTTTTGCCACCGGAACAGAACCATTGTAATATAGTTTGCCGCGCACCTTGCCCTCGCCCAGGAAGGTAAAATGTGCCGTGAGGTATTTGTATGCTTCATGTTGAAATCCGCTTCTCAGCGAACCGTACACAAACAGTCGGTGTTTAGATTCCATAACAGTTACGTTTTATCCGTCCACTAAAAAACAATATACTTCTTTTGGTCCGTGCACACCGGTAACCAGCGTTTTTTCAATATCCGCAGTACGGCTTGGGCCGCTGGCAAAATTGATAAACGATGGCAGGGTGTTGCCATATTTTTCTTTCAAGAAGTATAAGGCATCTTTTAAATCATACACCAGTTGATGGTTGTATGCTACACAAATATGTACCGGAGCATAAATGCCTGATGTTCGCCCATGAGGTTGGTGAGCGGTAAGCACCAGCGTACCGGTTCTGGCAATGAGGTATTCGCAGCCGGTGATGGATACATCACAATCATCGAGAGATGGATGCGTTTGTAATACACCACAGTATCTGGCCAGCGCCGCATCGGCACAGTACACTTTGTTCCATTCTTTCAGGTGCAGCAGATTGCTCAGCTGTACACGCAAATCATTTTCATTTTCACACAATGCAAACTTGCCCTGCAATGAAGTGAAGGCTTCTGCAAACAGTATCGTTTCATCATCGTTTGCCGGCGGGAATAATCCGGATGAAGCATCGTGTACAGGAAAAGGCACAGGCACTGAAGTGCTCAGTGCCTGGCGTATCTTTTTCAGCATATTCTCTCTGGAAGCTGATGCGTTCATAGTTAAATTTGAGGTGGATTTTTTAATTCTTCGGGCAGGCTTACCGGTGGTTCTTCAGGAGCCACAACCGCTTGCTCATCAATATCCAGCAGTTTCTTTTCTTCAAATGGCCTTTTGCCAATCAGTGCTTCCACATCACTTTTAAACAACACTTCTTTCACCAGTAATTCTTTGGCCAGTTTTTCTACCTCGTTGCGTTTTTCGCTCAGCAGCGCTTTGGTTTTTGAATAGGCACGGTCAATCAGGTTGCGCACTTCCTGGTCAATCATTTTACCGGTTTCTTCGCTGTAGGGTTTGGTAAAATAATTTTCCTGCGCCGGATCGTAGTAACTGATGTTGCCTACTTTATCGTTCATACCGTACACAGTTACCATGCTGTACGCAATCTTGGTGATTTGTTGTAAATCATTGCTGGCACCGGTGCTTATTTTTCCGAAGAAAATTTCTTCAGCGGCCCTGCCGCCCAGTGTCATACAAATCTGATCCGTTAACTGATCGGTATTGTACAGGTACTGTTCTTTAGGCGTGTATTGCGCATATCCCAGTGCAGCGGTACCACGCGGAACGATGGTTACCTTTAATAACGGATACGCATGTTCGAGGAACCAGCCGCAAATAGCATGTCCGGCCTCATGGTATGCAATAATTTCTTTCTCTTCAGGAGAGATGATTTTGTTTTTCTTTTCAAGTCCGCCAATCACCCGGTCAATAGCATCCTGAAAATCGCTCATATCCACTGCCTCTTTATTTTTTCGGGCGGCTATCAATGCGGCCTCATTGCACACATTGGCAATATCGGCACCGGCAAACCCGGGAGTTTGTTCGGCCAGTTTATGGATGTCGAGTTTTTGTGAGGTTTTGATGGGTCCGAGGTGTACCTTGAAAATCGCTTCGCGTCCGTTCAGGTCGGGACGGTCGATGGATATCTGCCGGTCGAAACGTCCGGGGCGCAGCAGGGCGCTGTCTAATACATCGGGGCGGTTGGTGGCTGCCAGGATGATGATGCCAAGGTCAGTTCCGAATCCGTCCATTTCCACGAGCAACTGATTGAGGGTATTTTCTCTTTCATCGTTACTCATCATCACGTTTTTACCACGGGCACGACCGATGGCATCAATTTCATCAATGAAAATAATACAAGGTGCTTTTTCACGGGCCTGTTTAAAGAGGTCGCGCACACGGCTGGCACCAACCCCTACAAACATTTCCACGAAATCACTTCCGCTTAAGCTGAAGAACGGCACCTGGGCTTCTCCGGCCACCGCCTTTGCCAACAGGGTTTTACCGGTTCCGGGAGGGCCTACCAATAGGGCGCCTTTAGGAATTTTTCCTCCAAGGGATGTATATTTTTTAGGATTCTTCAGGAAGTCTACAATTTCCATTACTTCCACTTTGGCCTCATCTAGTCCGGCTACATCGCTGAAGGTAATGTTTACGCGGGTGCCCTTATCGAATAAGGTAGCCTTTGATTTTCCAATGCTGAAAATACCTCCCGGCCCGCCACCACCACCGGGTCCGCCCATTTTACGCATCATCATCACAAATAAAAATCCGATCAGCAGGATGGGAAGTAAGGTGCTCAGTAACTGACTCAACACTTCGCCTTCATTTCCCGGACGGTCGGGCACTTGCTTTACCTCGGGGTGCTTATCATAAAACTCACCCATTTGCGTGGCAAAGGTTTTATCATCAATGATGTTGAAAAACAATTGTGGGTTTCCGGTAGTTATTTTGAGTGCGGAGGTGTAATTGTCAACCCGCGAAGGTTCTTTCGGGTCGTTGAGAATAGATGAGTACAAATCCTTTTTATTCTTCAGGCTGTCGGGGTTCAGGAAAACACGCACAATTTTTTTATTGCGAATGGTTTTGATTTTTTCAATATCCCCCTCCTTCAGCATGGTATAAAAACTTTGCTGGTCGGTTTCCACGCCTGAGCTGCTGGAATTATAGAAAACGTTGTAGAAAATGATGATCAGGAATAAAACACCATATACCCAGAAAATATTGAATCTGGGTTTTTTCTTTGGATCTTCAGCGCCCGGTGGCCTGTCTGTAGGTTTCTTGTTTGAATTTTGCTGGTACATGTTGAATTTGCTGGCGTGTGGTTAAGGTGTTTTTTAAGAGTTGTGTTCTACCAGTGGGGCATCGCTCCACATTTCTTCCAATTGATAAAATTTACGGGGCTCGGGCATCATGATATGCACTACTACGTTGATGTAATCAACCAGAATCCATTGTAATCCCTGTCTTCCTTCATGCTTGTACGGAGCTTCTCCGCACAGGCGCTTTACTTCATGTTCCACAAAATCGGCCAGTGCCTTCAACTGGGTGGTGTTGTTTGCTTCACAAATGATGAAGAAATCAGCCACCGCTTCCGGGATTTTTCTCAAATCCAGGCTCACAATATGCTCCGCCTTTTTTTCTTCCAGGGCATGGATGATGGCTTTAAAAATTTTACTGTTGCGGGTAAGTTTGGAAGGATGTTTCTTCCTGTTATTTAAAACTTCGAAATTATTCAACCTATGGGTATTTTGTTTGACAATAGCATTTAAGTTTGCTTGTGGGCAAATTTCATATTTTCCAAAATTAAGATAATCTTTTTACCTGAAATGGAGGCGTTTTTATTTAACATATTGGAACAGGTGGACAGTACCAACAACTATGCCATGCAGCAGATTCATGCAGGAATGGCAAAGCATGGAATGTGCTGGATGACACACTACCAATCAGCAGGTAAGGGGCAACGCGGAAAAACCTGGGAAAGCCGCCCGGGAGAAAGCATCCTGATGTCGTTAGCCATTCAGCCTCCACCCGTTTTTAGCCTGCAGCACTTTCACTTTCACGCAGCCATCGCCCTAACCTGCAGCAACTTTCTATCACAGCAAACCCATGAACCTTTTTCGGTAAAATGGCCTAACGATATGTATTGGCGTGACAGAAAGGCAGGAGGAATACTAATTGAAAACATTATTCGCGGAAATCAATGGAACTGGGCCGTAATCGGGATTGGGTTAAATATTAATCAGGAAGATTTTGGACTGACCCACATCCGGCCTGTTTCACTGCGTCAGATCACCGGCCGCCTTTTCAATATAGAGTTCCTTGCCCGGCAGCTGCACCGCCTGATTCTGGAAGATTTACAAAAAATATCCGACGGCAACCTTCATCAGCTGATGGCAGAATATAATGAGCGGTTATACAAAAGAAATTCAATCACCACTTTTATTCAAAATGGTGAACCCTGCACCGCAAAAGTGCTTGAAGTGGATGAAGACGGCAGACTGCACACATCCGCATCCGGACCGGAGGGATGGCCGTTCGGAACCGTGCAATGGGTAACGGAATCATAAATGTTCCGCAGCCCTCGCTTCTACCTCAAAACGATTGTTGTAATACCCTGACCGGAGCGATTCGTAAAGGTACCGTGCGATAAATCCCCAATAGCCATATTGCCTGTACTGTCGGATGTGGCACAACTCGTGTTTTACCCATGCGGTGTTTTCTAAAAATTCCTTTGTGGTAGCGCCATACAAGTGGATGGTATTGCCAAATACGATGGCCACCTTGCGTGCTTTCAGGTTATAAGCGGCTACGCGTGCAGGAAATGAATGTTCCAGAATCGAAAAATCAATTCCTTCCATTTGCAGGTGTGTACGCCGTTTACTCATGGGTTGAGTTGTAGTATTTCTTCCGCATGCGCTTTACTTACCGGTTTTCGGATGATTTCACGGATAATCCCTTTTTCAATGATAAAGGTGGTTCTCGCAATACCCATGTATTTATTTCCGAACATTTGCTTTTCAGTCCATACACCATAAGCCTGCACAATGGTTAAATCAGTATCGGCAATCAGCGAAAAAGGCAATTGATGTTTGGCGCTGAATTTTTCATGCTGATTCACACTGTCTGCACTCACCCCGATAACTTCATATCCTTTTTTCTTTAATGGAGCATAATGGTCGCGCAGGTTGCATGCCTGTACGGTGCAGGTAGGAGTGCCGTCTTTCGGATAAAAATACAGCACTACTTTTTGTTGCTTAAAATCTTTCAGACAAATTTTCTCGCCATACTGGTTGGTGCCACAAAATAAAGGGGCCTTATCTCCGGGTTTCAACATATACTCACGTTAATGGTTAAATGTAAATGTGCGGCTGGATGTATTTCCGGCCATGTCTTCCACATATATTTCCAGTGTATTCAATCCTTTCTTACAGCGGTCGTCTTTTTTATACACGAAATTTTTACCCTTATCAAAGCTTACCAAAATCCATTGTCCGTTTAACGTGGCCCTGAAGTTGGTTAAATCTTCTGCATTATCTGTAATGGTAAAAGATAAACGGGATGGAGTGTTTGAAACAGCCGATATCACAGGCGAGATGGTGTCGTATATCAGTTTAAAATTTCCCAACTCCCGAAAAGAAGCCGTGTACCAGCCATCTTTGTAACTGGTCGGTGCATACTTTTTCCTCGTGCCGAAATAATAGTGCATCACCACTTTTTCAGGTTTTGGAAATGATACATTCCTGATCTGAACATTGAAAAATTCATGTACCGGTACCGTGCCATTGTGTAACTGATGCACCAGTCCGGTGGGTGTACTCAGTACGTTGTATTTGAATTGAAAAGAATCGTACAACGCTTTTTCAGGGAGATAAAAGCGCACGTTTTCATTTTCAAATATGTTCAGCACGTTTGGATGGAATACCGGTTCGCCCATTTTCTTTTGGGTAGATGAGGCGGCGCTTCCGCGCACTTTAAACCGTACCACTGATTGGTTTCCTACGGGATCATATACTATGATTTTAACATCCTGCCATGCGTTATCCTGAAGCTTCAAAATGCCATCTCCGCCTGAATAAATGTGGTGGTGATGTCCGGGTAAAAGGGATAAATGCTGGATATACGGACCGCCACCTAATTTTGTTTTATAATCTATGTGGGCATTCAGATAGCGCGTGTGGCTATAGTGGATGCTGTCCATCGTGAACCTGCACTGCTCCACATTGTTTACAAACAGTGCCGCTCCATAAATTCCGTTCTGATTAGTGGACCCTGTATATCTATCGTAGGAAGTAAATCCAAAACTGATGCGGTTAGATTGTACCACCACATCCTGCGCGGTATAACCACCTGCAGTTTTCACAAGCGCGATGTATCGGGGCGTTTGTTCGTATGTACTAATGTTTCTATCGTATACGGCTAAACGCAGAATATCGGGCGGGGTTTTGTCAGAGATGTAAAAGCCATGCTTCAGCGGATTTAAAACCACTTCACTTTGGGTGTTGCGCATTTCAAAGTGAAGATGCGGACCCATAGAACCGCCTGTATTCCCGCTGTAGGCAATAAACTGCTTTCTTTTAACAGGGAAGAGTCCGGCAGGTACGGTGAGGTCAATTTTCCAGCTTTCCGCTTCATACTGGCGGGCGCGTACCCATGCTTCCAGTTCAGGATAAAAATCGTTCAGGTGTGCATACACGGTAGTGATGCCGTTCGGATGATCAATGTATATCGATCTTCCATACCCCCAGGGTTCAATTTTTACCCGCGATACATATCCTTCTTCAATGGAATAGATGTCTAAATTTTCCCGTCGTTCTGTTCTACCATCCAGCCCCATGTGGTAGTGGTTTGAACGCAACTCTCCAAAATTGGCAGTTAATTCAGGCGTTGTACCAACAGGCCATGGGTAAGACTGGCTTTGGGCCATCATCCCCCCAAAAAGAAAACAAATAAAAAAAAGTACGGATGGCTTCATGTATGCGTATGCTTTGTGCAAATATAGCCATCCCCGTTGCTTAACATTTTAGAGAAATGTGAAATCAATTCAGTTTCATGGTATTGGATTACATGTGGAGAACGATAGGTTCAGTACATAACTTCCTTTCATGTTTTCTGAGCTGTTTTCCATGTAATTGTATAGAAGTATACAAATTTGTATGTCATCCTTCCTGCTTTACAGCTATTTTCTTTTACCTTTGCCCGCCATCCCAAAGGCAATCCCTCATGCCAAAAAATACATCCATTCAATCTGTTTTAATCATAGGTAGCGGCCCCATTGTTATTGGCCAGGCCTGCGAATTCGACTACTCCGGAACACAGGCTGCGAGAAGCATCAGAGAAGAAGGTATTAAAGTGATTTTGATCAACAGCAATCCGGCTACTATCATGACAGACCCCATGATGGCCGACCGGGTGTATCTGCTGCCGTTAACCGTGGAGAGTATTGAGCAGATTCTGGAAGAAAATAAGATTGATGCGGTGTTGCCCACGATGGGCGGACAAACCGCGTTGAATTTGTGTAAGGAAGTTGATGAACTCGGCATTTGGGAAAAGTACAATGTTCAGTTGATTGGTGTGGACATCCACGCCATTGATAAGGCGGAAGACAGAGAGAAATTCCGTCAGTGGATGATTGAAATGGGTATTCCGGTAGCGCCTGCAAAAATTGCCAACTCCTTCCTCGAAGGAAAAGAGTTTGCCCAATCCATAGGTTTCCCGCTCGTAATCAGGCCTTCCTTTACGCTGGGCGGCTCCGGTGGAGGCATTGTGTTTAAAAAAGAAGAACTGGATGAAGCGCTCAACAACGGATTGAAAGCTTCACCCATCCATGAAGTGCTGGTGGAAAAAGCCGTATTGGGGTGGAAGGAGTTTGAACTGGAATTATTGCGCGACAATGCGGATAATGTAGTCATTATCTGTACAGTTGAAAACTTCGATCCAATGGGTGTGCATACCGGCGACAGTATTACCGTGGCACCGGCCATGACGCTCAGTGATAGCGCCTTTCAGCGCATGCGCAACACAGCCATCCGGATGATGCGCGATTTAGGAAACTTCGCCGGAGGATGTAATGTGCAGTTTGCCCTCAATCCTGAAACAGAAGATCTGATTGTAGTGGAAATTAACCCGCGGGTTAGCCGCTCATCTGCACTGGCCAGTAAAGCTACCGGCTATCCTATTGCCAAGATTGCCGCCAAACTCGCGCTGGGATATAATCTGGATGAACTCAAAAATCAAATTACTCAATCTACCTCTGCATACTTTGAACCGGCACTGGATTATGTTATTGTAAAAATCCCACGCTGGAATTTCGATAAATTTAAAGGCGCCAACGATACCCTCGGATTTCAGATGAAATCAGTTGGTGAGGTGATGGCTATTGGCAGAAGCTTTACCGAGGCAATTCAAAAGGCTTGTCAGAGCTTGGAGAATGAAGCCGTTGGGTTGGGTTATTATGGCAAAAGCCTGATGCGTGCCGAAGAATTACTGGAGTATATTAAAACTCCCAAGTGGGACCGCGTGTTCAGGATTAAAGATGCACTGATGGCAGGGGTGAGTGTGAAGCGCATTGTAGAAAGTACAGGGATTGACCGTTGGTTCATTTACCAGATCCGCACCATTTGCGAGCTGGAAAAATCCATAGCAGCGCATACCATTGATACGTTACCTGAACAGTTGTTGCGCGAAGCAAAACAACACGGCTTCGGCGATGAACAGATTGTACGCATCCTCAGAGAAGGCAAAGAAGAAGATGTGTTTGAGCTGAGAAATAAATACAACATCCGCCGCGTGTATAAAATGGTGGATACCTGCAGCGCCGAATTCGAAGCATCCACTCCTTACTTCTATTCCACTTTTGAAAATACACAAGGAAATATTCCGGCACAAAATGAATCGGTTAGTACCCAAAAAGAAAAAATCATCGTTTTGGGCAGCGGCCCTAACCGCATCGGACAGGGAATTGAATTCGACTATTGTTGCGTGCATGGATTACAGGCCATTCGGGAAAGTGGTTTTGAAGCCATCATGGTAAACTGTAATCCGGAAACAGTTTCAACAGATTTTGATATTGCCGATAAGCTCTATTTTGAACCGGTGTTCTGGGAACATCTCTGGGAAATTGTGGAATATGAAAAACCGGTAGGGGTGATTGTACAGTTGGGCGGACAAACCGCACTGAAACTTGCCAAACGCCTGCATGAAAAAGGAGTGAAGATTATCGGTACTTCTTTTGATAATATGGATATTGCCGAAGATAGAGGCCGCTTCAGTGATATGCTGAAAGAGCTCGATATTCCATATCCTAAATACGGTACCGCCTATACCACCGACGAGGCCATTGAAATTGCCAACAAAGTGGGATATCCGGTGCTGGTGCGCCCGAGTTATGTACTGGGCGGACAACGAATGCGGATTGTCATCAACGATGAAGAACTCGAAAAAGGCGTACTGAGTTTGCTGAAACATCTTCCGGGAAATAAAATTTTAGTGGATCACTTTTTAGACCGTTGCCAGGAAGCAGAAATTGATGCCATTTTCGACGGCGAAACATTTCATGTGATGGGTGTAATGGAACATATTGAACCCGCGGGTATACACAGTGGCGACAGCCATGCCGTGCTTCCACAGTTTAATCTCAGTCCGCTGATTGTGCATACCATGGAAGAGTATGCAGAAAAAATTGCCCGCGCACTCAATATTAAAGGGTTAATCAACATTCAGTTTGCAATTAAAAACGGAACGGTGTATGTTATTGAAGCCAATCCGCGCGCCTCACGTACCACACCTTTCATTGCCAAGGCCTACCAGATTCCTTACCTCAACATTGCATCCAAAGTAATGCTGGGCGTAGCGAAACTGAAAGATTTTACTTACGATAAAAAATTGCAGGGCTTCGCCATTAAAGAACCTGTTTTCTCTTTCAACAAGTTTCCGGGAGTAAATAAAGAGCTTGGGCCTGAAATGAAAAGTACCGGTGAGGCTATCCGCTATATTAAAGACCTGCGCGATCCATATTTCAGACAGTTGTACAAGGAGCGCAGCATGCACCTGAGCAAATAATTCAGGTACCTCCCCGTTTTAAATATTTGTAAACGGTTATATCCCGCTGAAGGCTCGAAATTCAAGGAATGCGTACCCTTCATGTTGTTCCGTGGCGGATGGCTCCGTTTTTAAGATTACTGATCGCTTTTCTTCCGGGCGTTTTGATTGGCCATTATTTTCGTTTACCCCTTATCGTTATTGTTGTATCTCTATCCCTAAACGCAGGCTTTTTTGTTTTCTTTCTGCTGAAACCTTCCTTCATTAGTAAGTCATTCTATTGGGTTCAGGGATGTACAGTGTATCTGGCTGTTTTATTCTCGGCTCTACTGATTACATACTATACCAAACCAGAAAACTCGTTACAATGGTACGGGCATTTTCTCTCACCCGATGCTATACTGCGTGTACGCATTACCGAACCACCGGTGGAAAAACAGAAATCTATTCGGTATGATGCTCAGGTTGAATCTGTTTACGGTGTGGCAAAACAACTGAAAGGGCAGTTGGTGTTGTACGTGGATAAGCAGGTGGCTTCCAAACCGGATGCAGGGGATGTATTGTTCATCCGAAATACGCTGCAGCTGATTCCCCGGGCAGCCTCTCCGGGCGCATTTGATTACGGATTGTACATGAGCCGAAAGGGCTATTATCATTCAGCCTGGTTGCGCGAGGGCGACTTTGTGATTTCATCCCATAAAACGCACAGTATACACCAATGGATATACCGTTGCCGCAATGGAATTTTGAATATTCTCTCCACACACTTTAAAGATCTCGAAATTTTGGGAGTAGCCGAAGCCCTGCTGATTGGTTATAAAGAACACCTCGACCCTGAACTGAAAACGGCCTTTACTGAAACCGGAGTGATACATGTAATTGCTATATCAGGTTTGCATCTCGGGTTAATTTATGTGGTGCTCGTTTTTCTGCTCAAAAAAGTGCGGTGGGTATGGAAAAGAGTACTGCTGCGGGCTATCCTGGTGTTGGGTGCCCTGTGGGTTTTTTCTTTGCTCACCGGAGCGCCGGCATCGGTGTTAAGAAGTGCAGTTATGTTTTCGTGTATGCATATCGGTGAGGGTTTCTTCAAAAAATCATCGGTATACAATTCCATGGCGGCCTCTGCCTTTCTGTTGTTGTGTTACAATCCCTTTTTTCTGTGGGATCCGGGTTTTCTACTGAGTTATCTGGCTGTGTTGGGCATAGTAGCCCTGCAACGCCCGATATTCACCGCATTGTATTTTAACTGGAAGCCACTTCGCCTGGTGTGGGGACTCCTGGCCGTATCCATTGCGGCACAACTGGCTACCCTGCCGGTATGTTTGCTTTACTTTAAACAGTTTCCGAATTATTTTTTAATCACCAACCTGATAGTGGTTCCACTGTCAACCGTAATCCTTTTTGCAGAAATCATACTGGTGGCTTTTTCCTGGTGCCCGGGCGTTGAGTACTGGGCCATGGTAACTCAATGGTTGATTCAGGGGATGAATCAATTCATCCGCTTTTGCAGTCGACTACCTTTTGCGCTCACCGCACCCATTTATGCTACAGTTTATTCTACGTGGATGATGGGCGCCGGTTTAGCCTGCATAGCCTGGGGCATTTTGCGCCGTCAAAAGAAGTCCTTGCAGTTGGCAGCCTTGTTTGCTGTATTGTTTTCAGCAGGATATATGGTTGAAACGTTCAGGCGGATGAATCAGCGAAAAATACTGGTCTACAAAACGCCCTCCCATACCACCATCGACATCCTATATAACCATCGTTTTTTATACGTGGGAGATACTGCTGTACCGATGCACTCATCCGAATACGAGTATCTGCTGTTGCCGGCAAGAATACACTATCGAACGCCTAAGGCCGCAAACGCGCTTCCGGGAGTAATCATTCATGAAAATGCTATGAGCCTGGCGGGTAAACGCTGGGTGCTGCTCAGCGGGAAAAATGCCCGGTTGAACATCAGCGAGCCGGTTACGGCAGAGGTATTGCTGGTAAGCCACCAGGCCCCGGTTCCTGATTTCTCAGTATGGGCAAACTTACATCCCAAACAGGTAATACTCGATGCTACGAATAGTTTGTGGAAAATTGAAGAATGGAAAAAAGCATGCGAAAAGTTACTTTTGCCGTGCCATTCTGTAACACAAAACGGCACATTCAGCGCAAACTGGTGAATTGTTTTGAAAACATCTACTTCTCTTATCTGCATCGCATGAATAAAAAAATTAAAACCGCACTGATTTCTGTTTTTTACAAAGACGGACTGGACGACATTGTAACCTGGCTCCACCAAAACGGTGTAGTGATTTACAGCACCGGTGGTACCAGAGATTATATAGAAAAACTCGGAATCCGTTGTATTCCGGTGGAAGAAGTTACCACGTATCCTTCCATTTTGGGAGGCCGTGTAAAAACCTTGCACCCCGCTCTTTTTGGAGGTATTCTGGCCAAGCGGGATGATGATGTGCATGTAGAGGAGATGGAAACGTATCACATTCCTGAAATCGATCTGGTAATGGTTGATCTTTATCCGTTTGAAGAAACCGTTCGTTCCACCAGCGATGAAAATTTAATCATCGAAAAAATTGACATTGGCGGTCCTTCCATGATACGCGCCGCGGCAAAAAACTACAAAGACGTTACCGTAGTGGCCTCTAAAAAAGATTATCCCATTTTGTTGAACTTGCTGCAGAGTCAAGAAGGCGTTACTACGATTGAACAACGACGCACCTTTGCCGTAAAGGCTTTTGATGTGTGCACTTCGTACGATACAGCCATTTCAAATTATTTTCATCAATCCAATTTCATCACTCCGTTTAATCAACCGGAAACGGTTTTACGATATGGTGAAAACCCACACCAGCAAGCTACGTTTTATGGCAGTTTATCTGCCGATTTTAAACAATTGCACGGGAAGGCCTTGTCATACAACAACCTGGTAGATGTTGAAGCAGCCCTCCAACTGATGAGTGATTTCGCGGGAACAACAGATGCAGTGTTTGCCATCATCAAACATACCAATGTGTGTGGTGTGGCTCAACGCTCCACCACGGTAGCTGCCTGGAAAGCAGCCCTGGAGGGCGATCCCGAGAGCGCCTTCGGCGGAGTGCTGATTTCGAATCGAAATATTGATGCCGCAACAGCCCGTTTAATGAATGAGTTATTTTTTGAAGTACTGCTGGCACCCGGTTTCGAAGCGGAGGCACTTACCGTGCTTCAGGCAAAGAAAAATCGGATACTGCTTCAAACCAATGAACATCCGTTTTCGGGTAGCCAGTACCGTACGTTGCTGGGCGGATTACTGGTTCAGGATTATAACCAGGCGGCCTACGAAACATGGAATGAAGTGGGTGGAGTGGAAACAACTGCCACACAACAGGCTGATTTGAAATTCGCCAATATTATCTGTAAACACCTGAAGAGTAACGCCATTGCGCTGGTTAAAAATGGTCAGCTTGTAGGAAAGGGGTGCGGACAAACCAGCAGGGTAGATGCACTGCGCCATGCTATTGCAAAAGCACGACAGTTTAATCTGGACCTGCAGGATGCGGTGATGGCCAGCGATGCCTTCTTCCCTTTCAGCGACTGTGTACAAATCGGACATGAAGCAGGCGTCCGCGCATTCATTCAACCCGGAGGGTCCATTCGTGATGAAGAATCCGTTGAATATTGTAAGCAACACCATCTCGCCATGGTGATGACATCAACCAGGCATTTCAAACATTAACCATGCCGCCCAGCGCCTTAAAAAACAAAGGCTATATCGCCCTTTTTCTTACCTCTACTCTTTGGGGAACCACCTGGGTGGTAAGCAAAGTGGGCATACGTGAAATTCCTGCACTTCAGTTAACGGCTATACGACAGTTTGTGGCCGGACTTTGTTTTGTGCTATTTTTTATGGTGGTGAAAAAGTATCCGTTACCCAATCGGTATCAGCTCAGGCGCATGTTTATAGTTTGTCTGTTTATGTTCGTGGCAGCCAACGGCCTGAGTACCTGGGGGCTGAATTATATTCCTACCGGACTGGGAGCACTTATCGGAGCGCTGTATCCACTCAGTGTGGTACTGATTGAAAGAATATTTTACAAGGGCAGAAAAATTTTACCACTTACCCTGGTTGGATTTCTATTAGGCGTAACCGGTATGGTGATTGTTTTTTATGAAAATATCCGCTTAACGGGCAACAGTCTGTTTTTATTCGGACTTGCCCTTTCCATCATCGCCATGTTATCGTGGAGCCTGGGAACCATTTTTGTTACACGCAAAACTTTTACCATCAACCCCTACTATGGTATCGGCTGGCAAATGTTGATGAGTTCGGTGGTACTGCTCGGTATGTCCTTCCTTCTACAGGATCCTGTACCTGTTTCAACCATCAGCTGGAAAGGATGGGCATCCGTTTTGTATCTGGTAGGTATTGGTTCGATAGTAGCCTTCGCAGCATTTATATACTCCACTAAAAAGCTCCCGATGGCCATCGCATCACTGTATGCCTACATCAACCCGCTTGTAGCCATGTTGCTGGCGGCATGGTGGCTGGATGAAAAACTTACTATCCACATTTTGTATGGGGCTGCCTTTACTTTGCTTGGAGTGTTTCTGGTGAATTACAGTGTGAGAAAAGCAGACCATAAAAAAACTAACTGATTCGCGAAGCAAACTGTGCATACATCTCACTCCAACCGCTAAACATTTTTTCGCTACCCAGGATATGGTTGTGAAATATGGTTATCATACAGCCGTGCACACTCCGGCACTTTTCATAATAATCGTTCAGTTCCTGTTGCGTAACCGTTACATCCTGCTTCTGTTCGAAATAACTGTTGGCATCCATGAAACAGAACGGATGAATTTTAAGCGGTGTAATCTGCTCTGCTTCAAGATCATACCAATGGAATGCATGTGCCACAGATGCACGGAATCCGTTGATGCTCCCATATCCCATGCTGAATTCATTCACTATGCCGGCACGTATCAATGCACGGTAAGTCTGCGGTAATTCGAAACGCAGATAATGCTGTCTCGAATCGCGTACAGGCTTCTCCGTTATATTTTGTAAGAGGGTAATTTCCTGTTCTATTAACCCGGGTTGTTGCATGCTGTTGTAGGATGGATGAATACCCGCACGATAATGATTCAGGCGGTGTATTAATTCCTGCATCGCTGGGTGTGACGGACGGATGTTTTTGTTGTACCGGTTGCGGTCTTCCGATAATAAAAAGAAAAATATTGGCTGGTGGTGATATTTTTCTGACAGCTGTTCAATGAACGTGTAGCTGTCATACGGATCCGGTTTACTCCCCGAGAGTACCCTGCATCTTTCCAGTCCGGGCTTCAAAAGCCATCCGCCCAGGTTTCTTCCAAAGCCTTTGTGTTTGTACGACCAGGCAATGTCGATGTCGTAGGTGGGCACATACCGAAACACATTCCCTGCCGGCTGAAATCCGGGATATAACTGCCGTACAGCCTGCTGAAAATCAATTAACCAATAGTTTACCAAGGGGATGTTTAAAAATCCCTCCTGAAAAGCAAGCGAGGCGGTGTGCGGGAAACGTCCGTACAGGTCTTTGGTATGTGGCAGATATTCTTCATACCTGCTGATCAGGTAAAACACCCCACTGAAAATATCGAAAGGATAGCCGACACCCGGAGATTTAAAAAATGCGGGATAACCCAGGTGTGTAAAACATTGTATCTCCTGTGGCTGTATGCCGGTTGCATGCAGTAAACCCTGTGGTTCAATTTGAATACAGGTGGCTGGGGGATTCTTTCCGTAGTATATCCTCGGGCCTTCAAAAGCCTCAAACACATCAGCACGGTCGGTCAGCTCAAAGGGAAACTTCCACACTTCATTGAAAATGAATTGCAGGGTATAAGAAAGCCTGGGAGTAATATGATGCGAATAAATCAGCAACATCAGGTTAGAAAGCCGGAAATTATGGGTGCTTATCCTTCCACATCTGATTAAAGGTTTTGGCACTGAACGACAATGCACCCCGGTTTTTGGTCCATTGTGTGAAAATTTTATTCACCACCTTGTTTTTTAATTTACCGTTTCCGGCGTTCATCACCCGGCGGTTCAAACTGGAGAACTTCCACATCTTCCACGCCATTCTTTCAGTAAAGGTGGTATGGCCCGTGCTTACAGATTCTTCACGGTTGTGCAGCAACAATTCGTGCAGATTGATTTTAACAGCACAAACTTCAGTACAGTTGCCGCAAAGTGATGAGGCGTAACTCAAATGTTTATATTCATCCAGGCCCTGCAGGTGCGGAGTAATCACGCTGCCTATCGGTCCGCTGTACGTGGCACCGTAGGCGTGGCCACCAATGTTTTTGTATACCGGACAGGCATTCAAGCAGGCACCGCATCTGATGCAGTAGAGGCTTTCGCGCTGTACAGGATTTTTCAAAATGTTGGTACGGCCATTGTCCAGCAGAATCACAATCATCTCTTCAGGCCCGTCGGTTTCATTAGGTTGTCTGGGTCCGGAGAAGATACTGTTGTACACCGTAAGCGTTTGTCCGGTACCGTAAGTGCTCAGCAGGGGCCAGAAAAGGGCTAAGTCGGTTAATGACGGAATCACCTTTTCAATCCCTACTACCACGATGTGTGTTTTGGGAAATGCCGTACACAAACGCGCGTTGCCTTCATTTTCAGTAACGGCTACCGCACCGATATCGCTGATGATGAAATTAGCGCCCGTAACACCAACCTCTGCTTCCACAAACTTTTTACGTAAAATTTCGCGGGCGGTTAGTGTAAGTTCTTCCGGGGTGAGATTGGGTGGAGTGCCTAACTTATCACTGAACAACCTCGCTACATCTTCCTTGCTTTTGTGCATGGCCGGGGTAACAATATGATAAGGGGCTTCACCATCCAGTTGCTGAATGTATTCCCCTAAATCTGTTTCCACACTTTCAATGCCGTGTTGCTCCAGCATGCGGTTGAGGTGAATTTCCTCCGTTACCATGCTTTTACTTTTCACGAGCGTTTTGCATTGCTTCTCACGGCAAATTTTCAAAATGGCATCAGTGGCCTGCTGCGCATCTTCCGCCCATATCACTTTACCTCCCCGTTCGGTAAAGTGTCTTTCAAATAATTCAAGTTGCTGATCGAGGGTTTCAATGGCACGCCATTTTACGTTCTTGGCCATTTCCCTCGCATGGTTCAAATGAACAAACTGACTTTTGCCTTTAGGTACAGCAGCATTATACCGTCCGATGTTGAACTGAATGGTTTGACGGTGGGTTAAATCAGCCGCTTTAATGGCACTCTTGGCAAGAAATTGTTCAGATTGTTCAGACATATGTTTCTATTTCAATACTCCCAATGATTTTCCTACACGTACAAATGCATCAATAGCTTTTTGGATGTGGTGTGTATCATGCGCTGCACTCAATTGTACCCTGATGCGCGCCTGACCTTTAGGAACCACCGGAAAAAAGAATCCAATCACATAAATTCCTTCATCCAGTAAACGGGCAGCAAATTCCTGAGCAACCTTTGCATCATACAGCATGATAGGTACGATAGGGTGGTCGCCCGGTTTGATATCAAAACCTGCTGCAGTCATTTCTGTGCGGAACAGTTTGGTGTTGGCTTCCAGTTTATCCCGCAACGCGGTTGTTTCACTCAACATATCCAGCACAGCGATGGATGCACCTACAATGCTGGGGGCGAGTGTGTTACTGAACAGATACGGACGGCTGCGCTGCCGCAACATTTCAATGATTTCTTTTCTGCCCGAGGTAAATCCTCCCGATGCACCGCCCAGCGCCTTACCCAGGGTACCGGTTATAATATCTACCCTGCCCATCACGCCACGGTATTCGTGCGTTCCCCGGCCGGTTTTTCCTAAAAATCCGGAAGAATGACATTCGTCTATCATCACCGCAGCATCGTATTGATCTGCCAGGTCGCATATTTTATCCAGCTGGGCAATGGTGCCATCCATACTGAAAGAGCCATCGGTTACAATAATCCGGCTGCGCAGGTGACTGCTTTCCTTCAGTTTAGCTTCCAGGTCTTCCATGTTATTATGCTCGTACCTGAATCGCTGCGCTTTACATAAACGAATTCCATCAATGATACTCGCATGGTTCAGCGCATCACTTATGATGGCGTCCTCCTCTCCAAACAAGGGTTCAAAAACACCCCCGTTGGCATCAAAAGCAGCGGCATACAGGATGGTATCTTCCGTGCCCAGAAATTCAGCAATCTTTTTTTCCAGTGTTTTATGGATGTCTTGTGTACCGCAGATGAAACGAACACTGCTCAATCCATACCCCCGGTTATCAATGCAGGCCTTGGCCGCTTCAATTACTTTAGGGTGAGAAGACAGGCCCAGGTAGTTGTTGGCACAAAAATTCAGGACTGTTTTACCGTTAACGGTTATTTCGGCCCCCTGCGGACTGGTAATCACGCGTTCACTTTTGAACAATCCCGCAGCTTTAATCTCTTCCAGCTCCTTTGCTATCCGTTGTACAAACTTTTCATTCATAATGCTTCACATTAGGCCCACAAATCTAATCACTGTGGAGCAGAAAAGCCCAAAATAGAGGGAATTGTTGCTGATTTTGCGTGTATCAAACCATTAATTAAATTTTTTTCACCTTTGTTGTAACTATTCGAAATGGTTTACCGTATAAGGGTAGGATTTAGCCTAAAGCCGGGAAACTGACTATTAAACCATGACTGAGAAAGAGTATAACGACTGTGTAACCCTTTATGCCGATAACGTGTTTCGTTATCTGTTGAAGAACCTTCGGCATGAGGAGGATGCAAAGGATATTGTGCAGGGTGCATTTGAAAAACTCTGGATCAACAGAGAGAATGTAATAACCGATACGGCAAAGAGTTATTTGTTTACGATTGCCTACCATTTGATGATTGACCATACCCGCAAATACAAACGGGTAGAATACAGGGAAACCATAGAGGAGGGAAAACTAACTACACCGGTATCATCGTCTGCCAGGCGATTGCTCGAAGAGGCCCTTTCGCGGTTGAACGACATTCAGCGCAGCCTGATTTTACTGAAAGATTATGAAGGGTATAAGTATGATGAAATTGCTGCCATTACCGGACTCAGCGAAAGTCAGGTGAAAGTGTATCTGCATCGTGCCAGGCTGCAACTCAGAGCCTATATTGTACAACCTGAAAATATTATTTAACCACATGAAGATTAACCTGCATAATTATGAAACCTGGTTTCTGATGTATACCGACAATGAACTGTCGGCTGCGGAAAGGAATGAGGTGGAGCAATTTGTGCAGGAACATCCTGAGTTGCAGGATCTGTTCCTCGAGTTTCAGTCGTTAGTGCTCACTCCGGAAAACACCGTATATGAACCTGTTACAGATTTAATCAAACTCAACAGTCAGCCCGTTGAATCACTGCTGTTGCGCTATCTGGATGATGAACTCAACAGCGAGGAAACAGCAGCAGTTCAAAAACTGATACAACAGGATGCCGCTGTAGCTGAAGAGTGGGCACTCTTGCAACAAACCAGGCTGCAACCTGAAAAGATAGTGTTTGAAAACAAAGCTGCACTGTATAAGAAACCGGCGCGTGTGATCTCATTTGCATTTTACCGGCGTTTGGCGGCCGCAGCCATCCTTACAGGTGCAGGTATTTTCACCGGAATTCAGATATTGAACCAACAGGATTCCCCTGAAAACATACTGGCATCACAAAAAAAACCGGTACAACAAACAACTAACATACAAAGTGCTGAGTCAGTTCAAGGTGTTCAGCAAAATCAACCCACAACGGCACCTATTGGTGAAAGGCTAATTGAAGCATCCAACCGCGAACCTGCGAACATTGCACACACGGCCGTTCAGCCCTCAGGCTCTAATACAACGGCGCATCACTCAACTGTTGTTGTAGTATCCAATCCAATATTAGATGGAGTAAATACGGTTAAACCTGAAAAAAATCAAACCGTAGAAAAAATTAGTAACACCACGAGTAACAAAATTGAAACACCCAACGTATCATATGCAGTGTCTGATCTTAAAAAAATAAAAACAACGGAGCAAGATGCTGATGAACCGCAACTGGCAATGTATACACATCAACAGTCTGCACCATCCATCCGCCAAAGAAATAACCCCTATGCATTTACGTTAGAGAACAGCGGTGAGGACGATGAGGCAGTGATGCTCGTAAGTGAAGAAAAGGCAGGGCGAACCAAGGCTGGCGGGTTTTTCAAAAAAGTAAAACGTGTTATAGAACGCAAAACCAATTTAGAAAACAAAGAGAGCTTGCTTATCGGCAGCTTTGAAATTGCAATCAGATAAAATCCTACAAAAATTAAAAGCATGAAAAAAGGAATGCTACTTTTAGCGATGGCACTCGTATGCCACGGAGTGAAAGCTCAAACAGACACAACCATAGTTGCCGCATCAGATACTGCCGGCAGAAAAACAGTGAGGATCGGGAACATCCTGATTATAAAAGCCAAAGACCAAAAAGGTAGAAAATACGTGGAGCTAACTAATAAGGACTCGGTTAAAAGGAAAGTTTCCCGTGTTACTACCAACTGGGGAATCCTCGATCTGGGCTTCAGCAACTTCACCGATAAAACCGATTATGCTCAAACCGGTTCATTTATTCAGAACAACCCCAACGGGCCTGCAATCAACGGGTATGATTTCCGTACACGCAATGGAAAAAGTGTGAATGTGAACATCTGGTTTTTTATGCAGAAGGTGAACCTGATTAAACAGAATGTAAACCTGAAATATGGTCTCGGACTGGAGCTGAATAATTATCGGTTCAGATCACCGATAAGTTTCCGGGAAGACGGCACCCTGCCTTTCTCAGGTGGTATGACCACCAATCAGCCCTTTGTATTCAGAGATACGATCAGCTTTAAGAAGAATAAACTCGCGGCCGATTATTTAACCATTCCCGTGATGCTCAATTTTACAACCAACAATAAAAAAGGAATGGATTTCGGTTTCAGTGCCGGGGTAAGCATTGGTTACCTCTACAGCCAGCGCAACAAACAGGTTAGCGAAGAACGCGGTAAAGAAAAGTCGCGCGGTGATTTTGATATGGAACCATTCAAGTTTTCCTACATCGGTGAACTTACCCTGGGCCCGGTGCGTTTGTATGGATCTTATACTCCAAAATCGATGTTCTCCAATCAAATGGACTTCAGGCCATATAATTTCGGTTTCCGGTTAAGTAAGTTTTAATGGGATATTTGGTAATTGTTCACGGGCGAATGTTTATTCGCCCGTACTTGTTTATATTCGGACTTCATGAGGATGCCGCGCCAACATATCCGCTTATTTTTAAAACTGCTACATCAGGTGGATACACAGCGTATATCCAACAACCCGTATTGTATTCAGTACTTTAACCAAATCAAAACCCACGGAAAATATTATCTCTCGATATATCATCGTGTACTCGAAACCGTTATTGAAAAGTGTAACCGCCAGCCCGGTGATATCCGGCTGATTGATTATGGGTGTGGAAACGGGGTGCTTGGTTTGTTCGCCAAGTATTGTGGGTTTAAAAACGTTGTGCTGGCAGATGTTGATGCTGATTTTGTACATGCAGCCCGGAACCTGGCTCAGCAGATGAACCTGGCGGTAGATGTAATACCCGGTAGTATGGACGAATTACAACATCATCCGGCCGATGCGTTGGTAGCGACTGATGTTATTGAGCATATTTATCACCTGCCGTCTTTCTTTAAAAAAGTAGAAAAATTAAACCCCGCAATGGTTACTGTTTTCACAACCGCTTCCAACCCCTGGAATCCGTTGATGGTGAAAAAACTAATGGCACTTCAATGGAAAGATGAAAACGTGGGCAATCCGGGTGGTGGCTTGTCGGGCAACCCACATCCACCGTATCGGGTAATGCGTGAAGATATCATTCAGTCATATCTTACCAACCCTGCAGATGTTCAGGCCATGGTGAAAGCCACGCGTGGATTGATGCGTCAAGATATCCTTAAGGCAATCGATACCTTTAAACTGAATCAAACCCTCCCGAACCCCGCACCGGATAACAATACCTGCCATCCTGAAACGGGTAGCTGGACCGAACGAATATATACTCCACAGGAGCTGGAAGTGGCCTTTGCAGCGGGTGGTTTTAGCTGTAACTTTAAGTCCGGTTTTTACAATGGGTTTGATGGGGGTGTAAAAAGTGTCTTAAAAAAGGGACTCAACCTGCTTATTTCAATTTTTGGCAAAAGAATTGCACCATGGATTTTGATAACCGGATTTAAAAAATGATTCCAACGTATAGCTGCTGATATCCCATGAAAAAAATCATCCCATTCTTCCTTTCACTCCTCCTGATCGTTCTGTGCATTACTGTGTTTCAGGTGCAATCAAACCCTAATCTGGTAAAAGTTTCAGAACCGGGTCTTCCTGATACATCATCGTTGAATACATATCCTGCGAGTTTGTTCAGCATTGTCATTGATAAAAGTGATTATGAAATGCATGTATATGATGAAGAAGGCTGGTTGGCAACCTATCCTATCGTGTTTGGCAGTAAAGATCTTTCTGATAAAATGCGCGAAGGCGACAAGCGTACACCCGATGGTACCTTCACGGTTATCCTGAAAAAGCATCATCCTAAGTGGGGTCCGGAATTGCTGTTGGATTATCCAACGGCCGAAAGCAGGCAACGGTTTGAGCAAAGAAAAAAACAGGGGTTGATTCCAAAGGGCGCCAGAATCGGCGGTGGTATTGCCATCCATGGCACACGCCCGGAAGAAGAGTGGACGGTAGATAATTTTTACAACTGGACCGACGGCTGCATTTCTGTACGATATTCTGAAATGCTCGAAATTTATGATCTTATTCCTGTGGGAACGAAAGTTACCATTCAGCCCTGATTGAAGTACAGTAAACTTCCATCGCCATAACTCAGAAAACGGAAATCGCGGTTTAACGCATACTCATACACCCGTTTCCAGTCATCACCTATAGCCGCTGCAACCAGCAACAACAAAGTAGACTGAGGTTGATGGAAATTTGTAATCAATGCTTTCGCTGTTCTGAATATATATCCCGGCACAATCATGATGTGCGTTTGTGTATAGATGTGCTGCAGTTGATGTGTCTCCATGTAATCGAGTAAATGTTTCATGGATGCCTGCAAGGAAAGACGAACGCCGGATAAGGGCTCATGGTACACTTCCCACTGGTGCAGTGTCAGCGGCTCCTTCATGCCCAATGCAACTTTTACACCCAGCCAGTACAGGGTTTCCATCGTTCTCAGCGAGGTAGTGCCTACAGCCGTTATCATTGAATGGTTCATCAGTTGTTCCAGCGTGTGCCTGTTTACCTGTAACCATTCACCATGCATTTCATGGTCGCGGATGTATCTCGCCGTAACCGGTTTAAAGGTACCGGCACCTACATGCAGTGTCAGAAATCCCGTATCCACTGTGTTAGAAGAAATTTCTTTCAGCAATGCATCAGTGAAATGTAAGCCCGCAGTGGGTGCGGCAACTGATCCCTGATGTTGGGCATAGGCTGTTTGATACCGTTCTTTATCCGCCCCCGTAACCGCACGTTTTATATAAGGAGGCAATGGAACATAACCTGTCCAGGATAGAACTTCAGCGAAGGTGTATTTCTGAGGTTGCCAGTTGAACAGGATATCACAGTGTTGTGCACCTTTTGAAATTATTTGTGCCTGTAGTTCGATGGTTCCTTCAGGAGTTTCCATCTTTCGTGTAAGCATAGGTTCTTTCCATTTCGAAATACCACCTACCAGGCACTTCCATCGGGCAGTTCCCTGTTGCGACATGGCCGCTTCAAAACCCTGATGCGCATCTTCGGGCTCCAGACAAAAAATTTCTATTTGAGATCCGGTTGGTTTTTGAAACAATATTCTGGCATTAATAACCCGGGTGTTGTTGAACATGAGCAGGGATGGTTTCGGAAGATGCACACACAGGTTTCTGTAAATATCTTCTGAAATTTCTCCGTTTCTGTATATCAGCAGTTTGGATGCATCCCGCTCCGGTAAAGGTTCGTGTGCTATCCGGTGTGGCGGCAAATCGTAACTGTAATCTTCAATACGTATAGCAGCAGGGTCAATCATCCTGCAAATGTAATATTGAATTAGACTGTGCCGTTCTTTTTAAACATTATTTGCCCGGAAGTAGTGCCCGGTAGGCAGCATCCTGAATGGCAGCACGGATATTCATGGTGATGAGTTTCCGGTTAGTGGATGAAGGGTGTATTCTGTTGGAGAGAAAAATAAAGATCAATCCATTTTCAGGGTCGGCCCATGCTGCCGTGCCCGTAAAGCCGGTATGGCCAAAAGTTCCGGGAGAAACCAGTGCGGAAGGATAGGGGTCTTTGCGTGTAGCATTGTCGCGCTCCGGCTTATCTAATCCCAAACCACGCCTTGAAGCATTTTGATATTGGGTGAACTGACGAACGGTTTTGTCATCGATAAAACAAAAGTCGTTTATGGTTCCCTGGTTCAGCAGCATCTGCATTAAAACAAAAAGTTCTCGTGCATTGGAGAACAATCCGGCATGTCCGGCAACCCCACCCAGCATAGCGGCTACCGGATCGTGAACCGTACCTTGTATCAATTGTTTGCGAAAAGTATCATCGAATTCTGTGGGAACAATGGTTGAAGCAGGCACTTGCATGATCGGATTGAAACCTGTATGTTTTAATTGCAGCGGTTCATAAAAATGCATTTTTAAATAATCGTTCAGGCGCTGTCTGGATACACGCTCAATAATGTTTCCAAGTAAAATGAATCCCACATCGCTGTAACGGTAATGTGTTTTACCTGCAGGCAATGTGGCTATTTGTTTCAGTAAACGCTGGTTCCACGCTGTATCAACATATATTTTATCTGTAACCATAACAGGATGGGTTAAGGCCGGATCGCTGCTGAAAACGGGTCGCCCGGTTTGCATCATTGCCAGGGCTTCTTTGTGCAGGGGGATGGATGCAGGAAGTCCTGAGTGATGGGTCAGTAAATTTCGTATCGTTATATTACCTGAGCGGGTGTGTTTTAGTTCAGGTAAATAATGACTGATGCGTTGATTGAGTTTAATGAGCCCGTCATCAAACAATTTCATCATACCCAGCGTAGTAGCCAGTGTTTTGGTAATGGAAGCTACATCATATACCGTGTGGGTGGAAATGCGCACCAAACTGTCATAAGTGAAATGCCCGAATGCTTTTTCATACACCACTTCACCGTTCTGCGCAATCAGTATCACACAGCCGGGAAACGCTTTTTGTTGAATGGCCCGGATAGCAATCGAATCAATCTCCGGAATATTTACCGGGTTGAATTTTTTTTTTCGAGGAAAGCAGATGCGTTACTGCCGGAAGGGAAGCGGCTGCAAATGGTTACCGGCAGTTTACCTAAGTAGGGTTTCTTTCCGTTCAGCATGTCGGCCGCCACTTCGTGCACAATCTCATCGTCTTCATAAGCTATTACCAGATTCTCCAGTGCGCACCACTTCTGTGCTGCGTATGCATTTCCAAAATGAAAGACAATGGTTTTTTGCTGCTCAGATATTTTTAGGATGAGTGAATGTGCTGCAGGAGCAATACCGTAATTCGCCTGGGCACTGCGTGTAGTATTATGCACACCAATGATTACATAGTCGAAGTTTCTTTTAAGTTCAAGTAGTTTTTCATTGTTTTCCTTATCGGTTCCGGGATTCAATGAAAAGAAGAAACTCTTTGCGTTGTAATCTTTTTCCATCCTGCGTGCAAAGGCATTGGCTGCGTTCACACCAAACCCTACATAGGCTACACGTTGAGTGGTATTAAACGGAAAGAAGGCAGGCTCGGCTGCTGATACCAACGTAATGGCATTTTCGGCTACGCGTAAACGTATGGCTGGTACATCACGGTTTAAATCTGCAGCCAGGTTTTCTGTCTGAATAGGCTGTGTATTGTTTACAACGTATTGATATTTTGCTTTCAGGAGTTTTTTGCATTTAGATTCTATATCAGCCCAGTTGATTTTTTTTTCACGAATCGCTTTATGAACAGACTGGATGGTGGAGGGTACATCGAGTGGGAGGCAAAGCACATCATTGCCCGCAATGAGCGACTGAACAGCGGCTTCTCCACCCGGAAAAAACTTCTGAACACCTTTCATTTCAAGAGCATCGGTAAAAGTGAGTCCGTTATACCCCATTTTATCGCGCAATAAATCTTTTACATTTTTAGTTGAAAGTGAAGTGGCACGATTGATAGCATTGTCAATGGCAGGAATGTTCAAGTGAGCAATCATCACACTGCCTACACCGGCCTCGAAGATTTTTTTAAAAGGAAATAATTCCAGGCTGTCTAAAGCGGCAAAAGGTTTTTTAATAACCGGCAGGTCATAATGTGAGTCAACGGTTACATCTCCATGTCCGGGAAAATGTTTGGCGCAGGCAAGTACACCATGATCCTGCATACCTTTCATGTATTCGATACCGTAAGTTGCTACTGTATGTTTGTTTTCACCAAAACTTCTGTCGTTAATAACCGGGTTGGCGGCATTGTTGTTTACATCCACTACGGGCGCGAAGTTTACATGGATACCGAGTCTTTTGCATTGATTAGCCACAGCTTTCCCATAAGCATAGATAATGGAAGGATCACTCACAGCACCCAGCATCATTTGTTTAGGTAAGGCTTGCACGCTGTCGATCAACCGTTGACCAACGCCCCATTCACCATCAATGCTGAACATGATAGGGGTTTTAGCCATTTGCTGGAGTTTATTGATGGCCAAGGCCTGCTGGGTAGGTCCTCCTTGAAAAATCAGTACTCCGCCCACATTGTATTTTTTAACCAGATCTTCTACCTGCTTATCATAAAAGGTTACTTTTCGGGTACTCATATCGATGGTGGATAACCGCACAATCATCAACTGGGCAATCCTTTCATCGGGGGTTAATTGCCTATACACACTGTCTGCCCATTGTTCGGCAGGAGTTTGTGCATGAGAAAAAAAGAAGGAAAAGCAAAACAGAAGTCCGGTGAGATATCGCATAGTGGAAAGGATATAGTAATTTTGAAAGTTCAAATTTCATCATTTTGTCTGATATAATTCAACTCTTACCTGATAACATTGCCAACCAGATTGCTGCAGGCGAGGTTATTCAACGCCCTGCCAGTGCCGTTAAAGAATTGTTAGAAAACGCGGTAGATGCCGGTGCGGATGAAATACGCCTGATTGTGAACGATGCCGGCAAACAATTGATACAGGTGATAGATAATGGCAAAGGGATGAGTGAGACAGATGCGCGCATGGCTTTTGAGAGACATGCCACCTCTAAAATCAGAAATATTGATGATTTGTTCCATATCAAAACGATGGGCTTCAGGGGTGAAGCACTTGCCAGTATTGCCGCTGTAGCACAGGTTGAATTGAAAACCAGGCGGGCAGAGGATGAGAACGGGATACGATTGGAGATTGAAAACAGTGTGGTGGTGCTGCAGGAGCCGGTGGCGTTTGAAAAGGGCACATCGGTTGCCATGAAGAACCTGTTCTTTAATGTGCCGGCCAGAAGAAATTTTTTGAAAAGCAATGCTTCGGAGTTGAAACACATCATGGAAGAGTTTATCCGTGTGGCTATGGCGTTTCCGGAAGTGTTTTTCTCACTGGTTTCTAATGGACAGGAAGTATTTCATTTAACAAAAGGTACGCTGAAGCAACGCATTGTTCAGGTATTAGGCAGCAGTTATGGTTCAAAACTGGTATCGGTGCAGGAACATACCGATTACATGAACATCTACGGTTTTGTGGGCAAGCCCGAAACGGCTAAAAAGAGCCGCGGCGATCAGTATCTTTTTGTAAACAGCCGGTTTATTAAGAGTCCGTACCTGAACCACGCCATCAATCAGGCGTTTCATGAGTTGATACCGAAAGACAGTTTTCCTATGTATGCGTTGTTTGTTGATCTCGATCCTGCAGAAATTGATATCAACGTGCATCCAACCAAACAGGAAATAAAATTTGAAGACGAGAAAGTGGTGTATGCCTTTGTGCAGTCTGCGGTTAAACATGCACTGGCACAGTTCAGTGTTACTCCCACACTCGATTTTGAACTGGATGCGGGCATTCAGCAATTGGATGCAGTGTCGAAACCGCTAACGGAATCACACCAGCAGGCTGCTCAATCAACGCGATTGTTTCAAACATTCAGCAAATCCAATCAGGCGCATTTTATTGAGCGCAGAAGTGATTTGAAAAACTGGGAATCTGTTTATCCGGAGAAGAGGTACTCCACTCCGGATACTGAAGCCGCTATCCCACCGGCTGCTACTCTGTATCAGGAAACAAGGGCTATGGTTGAACAGGCGATGGAAGTAATGCAACTGCATCACACGTATGTGGTTGTTCAAACAGATCAGGGGTTTCTGGTCATCCATCAGCAAAATGCGCATGAACGTATTTTGTATGAGCGTTATGCCAAAGCAGTTATAGGCAAACCCATTGTAACACAACAAAGCCTTTTCCCTGCTACGCTGGAGTTATCACCCGGAGATGCGCTGTTGTTGCAGGAAATCCTGAGTGAGTTGTCAAGCCTCGGTTATCAAATAGAATCTTTCGGGAATAATACTTTTATTGTAAGGGGTACGCCGGCAGATGTAACGCAGGGCGATGAGCAATCGGCCATCGAATATTTGCTGGAACAATACAAGCATTTCAGTTCCGAGCTCAAATTTTCAAAACGGGAAAAAGTACTGAGAACCCTGGCCATGCAGCATGCCATTAAGCCGGGCACCGCGCTCAATAAAAAAGCCATGCATACCTTGCTGGAGGAATTGTTTCAATGCGAACAACCATCAGTTTCGCCGAATGGAAAACCGGTGTATCAGTCGTTTTTGAATACAGAACTGAACAGGTTTTTCGGCAGATAAAAATTACTGGCAATCTCTTTCCTGCAAACGCAGCCATCGCTCCGGAATCTGATTGGAACTGGCTTCCACATAATCCTTATAACTACATGCCATCCATTTCCCGTCGGGCATTTTCATCCACCATCTGTTAGAACGTTTGCTTTGAAGGAATGTGGTTTCTACCTGTGCAAATGCGGTGTGAAATACAATAAAATCATGCGTTTCTTCCGGTAGCACATCTTGTTTCTTCTTGTGAAACCCGTCTATAAAATACCAGATCATCTGTGCAATCTGCAGGGCGGATAATTCCTGAGGGTCATCCTCCGGCCGATATCCATAAATACCCAGGGAGGAGATTTTATGACTCATACCTGCATAACGTACAAGCGTACACGCTTCTGCGCCGGTGAGTCCGTTCGGACTTAATTTACTCGCGGGAGAATCACTGTTTTTAATAGCCTGAATATCTACACTCATCATATCAGTGTGCCGGATGGGAGGTTCCATTTCCTCAATCAGTTCCTGAACCATACCCACACGAAAGCAATCGAAATGCAGTTTGTTCAGGGTTTCCATCATGCGCGGATGCACAAAATAACTCTGGAAGGCCATGTGGTTGTAATGCTTTACCAGGTTGGGTTCGCCGGTGAGCAGGTCGAGCAAAAAGTTTTCACTTCGCACTGCGCTTTCTCCGTGTAAATCAACCGCAGCATCCACACAGGTAACTTCTACGGTTCGTTCAAGGGATCTGTATGCTTCGTATTGTGCCAGCGTAATATCATGTGAGCCTCCGAGCAACAATACTGTTTTACCGTTTTGAATGAGTTCTGAAACAACCGTTTTTATAGCTGCGTAGGTATCGTTCAGGGTCATGCCTGTTTTAATGTTGCCTACATCTGCCAGGGCCACATCCTGATGCCAGTAATGTAATCTGTACAGTTTTTTACGGATGATATCCGGGCCTTCTGATCCTTTGTTGTTCATTAACTGTCCGCGGTATTCAGGCACTCCCAGCAGCACGATGTTTACGTTCTCCAGGTCGGGCATAGTGTCTTCAAAAACCTGAATATGTTTTCCAATCTGGCCATCCGTCAGACTTTCATCCTCCAAAATACCATTCACGTGAACCGGCGATAAATAATCATGTAAATCGTGCATGCAGATAATTTGTGGCAAACCTAAAGTTTTAACATGAATTTTCCATTTAGGAAGAATAATGGCCCTGTCAAACATGGATTTTAATGTACATGGAGCAGATACTTATTACCTTTGCAGGATAATCAGGCAGCGATGAGTCATCAGGAAATTTTACAGGATGTAGTTATCAAATTTGCGGGAGACAGCGGCGATGGAATGCAGCTGACCGGTAATCAGTTCACGGTTAACTCCGCTTTGCTGGGGTTAGATCTGGCAACGTTTCCGGATTTTCCGGCAGAAATCAGGGCCCCGGTGGGTACCCTGCCCGGGGTGAGTGGTTTCCAGTTGCATTTCAGTTCGAATCCGGTGTTTACACCAGGGGATGAATGTGATGTACTCGTGGCCATGAATGCCGCTGCATTGAAAGTAAATTTGAAATCGCTGAAGAAGGGAGGGAAAATTATTGTGAATACCGACGGGTTCGACAGTAAAAATCTTCGATTGGCCAATTATCCGGATGGGGTGAATCCGTTGGACGATCATTCCCTGGATGCTTATGAAGTACTGAAGATGGATGTGTCGAGGCTTACCCGTGAAGCACTGAAAGAGTTTACGCTTGGCACCAAGGAGAAAGACAGGGCAAAGAATATGTTTGTACTGGGTTTTTTATACTGGATGTACAACCGCACCCTGAGCAACACCATTGATTTTCTGAAGGAGAAGTTTTCAAAAAAACCTGAGATCCTTGAAAGCAACATTAAGGTACTGCAGGCCGGTTATCATTACGGCGATACCACAGAAACCTTTACCACGCGCTACCAGGTAGAAAGGGCCCGAATGGAACCCGGAACCTATCGTTCCATCATGGGAAACCAGGCGCTGACACTGGGTTTGGTGGCAGCTGCACAAAAAAGCAACCTCCCCATGTTTCTGGGTTCTTACCCTATCACCCCAGCCAGTGATATTTTGCATGAACTCAGCCGTTATAAAAACTTCGGAATAAAAACATTTCAGGCAGAAGATGAGATTGCAGCCATCACTTCGGCTATTGGTGCCAGTTATGGCGGATCGTTGGGGGTTACTACTACTTCAGGTCCCGGAATGGCATTGAAAACAGAAGCGATGGGGTTGGCGGTAATGCTGGAAATACCTTTGGTAATCTGTAATATTCAACGTGGCGGGCCCAGTACCGGGTTACCCACTAAAACAGAACAGAGTGATTTGCTGCAGGCCGTGTACGGCAGAAACGGGGAGTGCCCAATGCCTGTGATTGCCAGTGCAACACCTGCTGATTGTTTTGATGTGGCCTATGAAGCCGTACGACTGGCCGTTCAGCATATGACGCCGGTTATATTATTGAGCGACGGATACATTGCCAATGGTGCTGAACCGTGGAAGTTTCCTCAGGAGGATGCGCTGAAAGAAATTCAGGTGGCATTCAAAACACAACTTGGCGATCAGGAAGCCGTATTTCAACCCTATGTGCGGGATGAGAAAGGGGTAAGGCCATGGGTGAAGCCAGGAACTGCCGGACTGGAGCATCGTATTGGCGGATTGGAAAAACAAAATATCACCGGAAATATCAGTTACGATCCGGAGAACCATCAGTTGATGGTAAAATTGCGACAGGAAAAAGTAGATAAGATAGCTCAGCATATCCCTGAGCAAAAATTAGATAGCGGCCCGGAAAAAGGTAAACTACTGGTTATTGGATGGGGAAGTACCTACGGCGCTATTAAAACGGCCTGTGAAGCGGTACGCAACGGGGGAGAAGATGTTGCGCATATCCATCTCCGTTATATACGGCCTTTTCCTTCTAACCTGGAACAGATGATACGCAATTATGACAAGGTGCTGGTGCCCGAGTTGAATAACGGCCAATTGATTCGGTTGCTGAGGGATCAGTTTTTAATTGATGCCAAAGGAATGAATAAAATAATGGGTGTGCCGTTCACCAAATCAGAACTGGTTGAATCCATCCGCACTATGCTGGAAGATTAACAGGTCCATTCAGTGGAAAGCATAAAAAAAGGTTGTCGTGTTACGGCAACCTTTTTTAAATTAAGTATGTAGGAATTAATAACGCTCTCTTCCCAGCGTAATACCCAGTTTGATGTTGAAACTGAAGTAAGCGTCGTTCTGATCTGGACTTCCTCTTTTGCTGCCACCGTTGGGGTTGGTTCTTGATTCTATCTGACGGTCAGCCATATACGCAGCCAGGGCAGCTTTATCCGGGGAGAAATACTGATTGAATAAATCAGGGTTAATATAGTTGGTGCTTACGTCATCCAAATAATCAGTAAACAGCTTGCGATATACAAATTCACCACGCAGTGTGAATGCCTGTGATAACTCGTATTTCACACCAATTCCTAATGGAATATTCAGTTGCTTGAGTTTGTACACATCACGGTCAGGATATTCGTTGAAACCCTGTCCTTCTGTGCTGAGAGGCTGCAGATCAATCCAGGTGCCATTGGGGCCCTGGGCTTGCGGGTTGAAGGAGAAGAAACCAACACCGGCCATTACATAAGGCGACCAGCGTGGAGGTTCTACATCACGGTTAGCCCAGTCAATAAAAATGAAGAATGGGTGAAACTCTGCAATAGCTGCAATTTCGGTAATGTTGGTACGAAAATGCAGGTTGCGGTTATAACGCTCTTTGGCGATATCCGTAATACCGGCAAGCACATTGTCGTTTCCACTTAATTTACCGAAGGTTGCTTCCAGGCGCAGTCCTACGGCATACCTGAAATTTGCACTCATGAACACGCTTCCACCCACATTGGTCTGGCCCATGTTCAGGTCTTTTATAAACTTACCTCCAAGACCTTTCTTTCCTCCAATATCTGTGAGGCAATTCATGATACTGAGTGAGCCACCCAATTCAAATGTAACCGGGTTATCATAGTAGTTATCGTTGTAGAAATAATACTGGCCCTGAGCCTTCTGGCTTAAGCCTGCAAACGAAAGTAAGCAGAACAAAAACGATATTTTTTTCATCACAAGTGCGCGCTTTTGAGGGGTTATACTGAGAAAAATCGGATATTTTCGAAAATTTACCTTCACAAAATAAATCAAATTATTCAATTTTTGCTTTTATTTTCTTTTCATAATACTTGCAGGCATCCCGAATGCCGCATTCGCTGCACCTGGGGTTTCTGGCCATGCAAATATGCCTTCCATGTAAAATGAGCCAATGGTGAGCCCGGTGAATCAAATCACGCGGAATATGGCGAATCAGTTGCTTTTCAGCCGCTTCCGGTGTTTTAGCCCGATAGGTTAGCCCCACCCTGGCACTCACCCGAAATACATGGGTATCCACCGCCATGTTGGGTTGCTGATCAATGACAGATGTAATCACATTAGCCGTTTTTCTGCCAACCCCGGGGAGTTTTACCAAATCTGAAACGCTCATAGGTACTTTCCCATTGTGTTCTTCCACCAACATTTTGGCCATACCCATCAGGTGTTTGGTTTTATTGTTTGGATAAGAAATGCTTTTTATAAGGGGGAAGAGCTCATCAAACGTGGCTGCTGCTAGCGATGGGGCATCCGGAAATTGTTCAAAAAGGGCTGGGGTAGTTAAATTCACCCGTTTATCTGTGCACTGTGCGGATAAAATCACCGCCACCAGTAGCTGAAAAGGGTTTTCATAGATTAATTCCGTTTCAGCATCCGGGTTGTGCTGCAGAAAATAATCGATGATATATTGGTAACGCTCCTGAATACGCATAAAAAACCCTGAATATTTACATTCAGGGCACAATTTAAACCGAATAAATTATTTTGATTAATGAGACAACGCTTCTTGTCCTTTAGCAGCATAATCCATAATGCTGTCAATGGTTTGTTGCCTGGGCGAAAAAGACAAAGCAGCTAGCCTTTTAGAGGCAGTAGCCATTACCTGCAGCTTCTCACGCAATTCAAAATTGCTTTCCAGTGCAATATCAATAGCTGATCTTTTCTCCGCAGACACCTCATTATAGAGGTATTGAACCAGGTCTTCTAAATTAATTTTTTCCATCATGTAGGTTAGTTTGAAATTTTATTAATCATTATCCATCCTAATTAACGGCGACCGTTCAATAATATTGCGTGCCTTAACGTAGTTTTATGAAATTTATGGGGAATTTACGATGAATAAATCTTCATTATCTTTTTTCATCATGTATTTCTCCCTGGCATACTTTTCAATAGACTCGGCACTGGTTTTTAGCAACTTCAATTCTTTTCGGGTATCTGCTATCTGACGATTTAAAACTTCTTCACTTTTTTCCAGTTCATTCAGTTTTTGCTTCCGGGCGGCAATCAATTGCCAGTCTTTGGGGTCGAAGAATGCCATCCATATAACAAACAACACCAGTGAAAGGATGTATTTGTTGAGAAAGAGGCGCACCATTCGTTTTTTTGGAATCATAACAAAATGTACAGGATGATTAAATGTACAAATACTTTACCAATTTTTATTTACGGCCGAAGGATAATTTCTTTCCGGGATAGATAGCGCTCTCGGCTAAAATTTCTTCAATACGTATCAATTGGTTGTATTTGGCCATGCGATCACTGCGGGAAGCCGAGCCGGTTTTTATCTGGCCACATTGCAATGCCACCGCCAGATCTGCGATGGTACTGTCTTCTGTTTCACCACTCCGGTGGCTCATGATGGTATTGTAGCCATTGTGCTGAGCCAGGGTAACCGCGTTGATGGTTTCAGTTAATGTACCAATCTGGTTTACTTTCACGAGCAGGGCGTTGGCGGTATCTTCGTCTATGCCTTTCTGTAAGCGCTGCACATTGGTTACAAACAGGTCGTCGCCTACCAGCTGGCATTTGTCTCCAATCGCATCGGTAAGCATTTTCCAGCCCTTCCAGTCGTCTTCTGCCATGCCATCCTCAATGGAAACAATCGGATATTTTTTCACCCAGGTTTCCCAGTATTTCACCAGTTGTTCGCTGGTCATTTTTTTACCGTCGCTTTTATGGAAGATGTATTTTTTCTCTTTGGCATTCCACAACTCGCTGTTGGCAGCATCCATGGCAATGGCTACCTGGGTGCCCGGTTTGTAACCGGCTGCAGTGATGGCTGAGAGTACAGTTTCTATCGCTTCTTCGTTGCTCTGAATATTGGGGGCAAATCCTCCTTCATCACCAACATTAGTGCTGTAACCCTTTTTCTTAAGTACTGTTTTTAATGCGTGGAATATTTCAACGCCCCAGCGCAATCCTTCGCTGAAGGAAGTAGCCCCCACGGGCATCACCATAAATTCCTGAAAATCGATTTTGTTATCAGCGTGCGCGCCGCCGTTGAGGATGTTCATCATAGGTACCGGCATCACGCGTGCATTGGTTCCTCCGATGTAACGATACAGTGGAAGGTTGGCTTCCAGCGCTGCCGCTTTTGCTACCGCCAAACTCACCGCCAGCATGGCATTGGCACCCAGTTTAGATTTATTGGCCGTGCCATCCAGCTGAATCATCATCTGGTCAATTCCCGTTTGGTCTGCCACATCCCAACCCAGTAAATGATCGGCAATCACGGTGTTTACATTTTTAACCGCTTTCATCACACTCTTGCCTCCGTAGATCTTCTTGTTGTTGTCGCGCAATTCCACGGCTTCGTGAATACCGGTGCTGGCACCACTTGGAACGGCTGCACGGCCAAGCCTTTCGTTTTCCGTTAAAATATCTACTTCAATGGTTGGGTTACCGCGACTATCTAATATCTGACGCGCAAAAATGGAAGCAATGTAACTCATGGCAGGAATATTTGTTTAAAGCGTTAGAGATGTGTTGCACAACCATATACCCGGTTGCTGCATTGCAAAGAAACAATGTTTGAATGGCTACACCAAAAATTGGATTAAGTGGTGTAGGATTTGAATACACTTTCCAGATCACGCATTTTGCTCTGCAGTGATTCAATGTTCAGGTTGTGTTCAACACTGAATTGTAAAAGGGCTTTCCGGGTTGCTTCCGGATGATCGGTTTCCAGCAGGTAGGTGCCGGGTTGCACCGTTTGCACACTCAGAGCAGAGGGCAGGTTTTCAAGCAGCGAGGTCATCACATCGCGGTTGAATTGCACCACCACTACCGGATGTTTACCCGCATGTTGCTGTAGTTTTTGTATGGATTCATCCACCACTATATTACCCTTGTGGATGATAATCACGCGTTCACACAAAGCTTCTACTTCCTGCATGATATGGGATGAAAACAAAACCGTTTTGGTTTTGGCCAGCTCGCGGATTACCTGCCTGATTTCAATGATTTGATTAGGGTCTAATCCGGAAGTGGGTTCATCCAGAATCAGTACTTCAGGATTGTGAATCAGGGCTGCGGCTAAGCCTACCCGTTGTTTATATCCCTTACTTAACTGACCGATTTTTTTATGTGATTCAGGCTCCAGTCCTACCGTTTGCAATGCCTGTTGAATGGCAGTGTTTTTCTGAGAGAGTTGATGTACCGATGCGATGAAATGAAGGTATTCGCGTACATACATGTCGTAATACAAAGGGTTTGCCTCCGGCAGATACCCGATTTTTTTCTTACTCTCCAACCGGTGATCTGCTACGTTTAAACCGGCAACTTCAATGTGTCCCGCATCGGGCTGCACATAACCGGTGATCATTTTCATGGTGGTGGATTTCCCCGCACCATTCGGACCGAGAAACCCTACAATTTCACCGGGGTGCACTTCAAACGAAATGCCGTTTACCGCGGTTTGAGCACCATATTTTTTCAGCAGATCCTGTACCTTGATAGACATGCTTTAGTTTTTCTGATCCTTGTTGGGGCCTTGCTGACCTGGATTTTGAGGCCGCGGATTATTTCTCCGGTCGCGCGGGGCAGATGATGAACGCTGTTGGGGGTTGCCAGGATTCTGACGGTTACGCGTACCCTGAGTTCCCTGAGGGCTGTTCGGTCTTGATGCATCCCGCGGAGGTTTGGGTGCCTGGCGCCTTCCTTCCTGCGCCTGACGGTTTCCTTCCTGCGGCTGACGGGGTGCCGGTGGACGTCCACTCTGCGGCCTTCCCTGAGGTTGATTTCCCCGTTGGCCTTTAGCCTTTTCTTTCTCCCTGCGTTTGCGGGTAGTTTTTTCAAGACTTTTCAGGCTGATTTGTCCTACCAGATCTGCATATTCCGGTTCAACCTCTCTGGGTTTAGAGGAAACAATTTCTGCGGGTTCCAATGTGGCCGGACGAATACCTTCGCGGTTACCGGCTTTAATTTTGCGAACGGTTTCCAACGTGAGCGGGTATTGCTTGTTGCTGTCGGGCAACGTGTACCACATCAGGTTTCTGAAAATATCTTTTTTCACCAAGAAGGCTCTTCCCTTTTCCACTTCCAGCACATCGGCATCGTTCGGGAAAAATTGAAGTGCATCTATGTAGGTATCTAATTCGTAATTGAGGCAACATTTCAATCGTCCGCACTGACCACTTAGTTTGGTTTGATTGATGCTTAAATTCTGATAGCGTGCCGCGTTGGTATTTACACTTTTGAATTCAGTGAGCCAGGTAGAACAACACAGTTCACGACCGCAACTTCCTATACCGCCCACTTTTCCGGCTTCCTGCCGCGCACCAATCTGGCGCATCTCTACTTTAACTTTGAATTCTCCGGCGTAGAGTTTAATGAGTTCCCTGAAATCCACCCGATCATCAGCTATGTAAAAGAAGGTGGCTTTTTTTCCGTCGGCCTGAAGCTCTACCTCTGCCATTTTCAGTTCCAGTTTCAGCTGGCGGGCAATGGCGCGGCTGCGGATCAGGATATTTTTTTCCCGGTCCTTGCTTTCCAGCATACGGGCAATATCACTTTCGGTGGCGAGGCGAAGAATTTTTTTGAAGTCGTTGCTTTTCTCATCCAGCTTATTCTTTTTCAGTTGCAGGCGAACCAGTTCTCCGGTCAGGTTAACCATACCTACGTCGAAACCATTCACTCCTTCCACGGCAATCATATCGCCCTTGCAGAAATGATGAAAGGTCTGGTTTCTGAAATAATCTTTTCGGCTGCCATTGTTGAAAGATACTTCCACAATCTTGCATGCCAGAGCGGCATCATTCACCGGCAGGTCGGCCAGCCAATCGTGCACATTCATCCTGTTGCAACCGCCGCTGGCACAGTGTCCATGGCTTTTACAACCCCCGGGTGCCGACCAGGTTCCACAACTTCCACAACCCATGATATATAATGGTTTACTGTAGTAAAATGATTTTATAGGAATAGTGCGCCATCAAACCACACCTTCATAGCGTTGGTACAACACGGTTGTTAAAGGGTTTACCTGTTAACATCAGCCCGGAATATGATGATTAAACATATGCCGATACATTCGCCTCTTCCCACCAATCGCAACATCCCTATTTCACCAAAATTAATGATTTGTCGCTAATAATATGGTACAGCTTTATGGTTAATGCATGAAAAGTAACCTTTGCATGGGCATTTCTTTCTATATAATAGGAGGATTTGTCGAGTTCATGTACAATAGCTTCCAATTGTTGGGTATTGAGAAAACGTTGCAGTTTTTCCGCAAATTCATGCACATTTTCACTCTCCTTATCTGCCACACGCTGGCTGCCCAGGATGGAAATATGGAGGGCATGCTGCAGTATCTGAATAAAATACCTCAGGAGTTGCTTTTGCTTTTCCCTTCCAATCCGGGCGATTTCATCAATAATTTTCAACTGGGCCACCGGGCCGGTTCTCACAATGCTGTTCATCCATTCCTTCAGGAGGGCATCCCAGTCGTCGCCCTGATGTTGCAGTATTTGTAATGCTTCGAGGTAACTTCCGTCAGACATGCCGGCAATTTTTCGGGCAGTTTCTTCAGGAACAGATTCCCGGCTTATCAATGCAGATGTAATGTCATCCGTGGTTAAGGCAGGAATTTTAATCAGTTGCACGCGCGATAAAATGGTGGGCAACACCAGTTCATCATTTTCAGCCACCAGAATGAACACGGTATTGGGCGGGGGCTCCTCAATTACTTTCAACAATTTATTTCCCTCTTTACCCAGCGCTTCAGGCATCCAGATAATCTGAATCTTATAAGTGCTTTCAAAACTCTTCAGGCTCATATTGTGAAGGATCACTTCACATTCTTTTGCCGTGATGTTGCCCTGTTTGTTTTCAGCAGCAATGTACTGAAGCCACTCATAGCTGTTGGAGTACGGATTTTCCACGGCCCAGGTTCTGAAGGGAGTGATAAAATCAGCACTTACCGGCGGAGTGTTTGGTTTATTGGGTATAACAGGAAAAGTATAATGAATATCCGGATGCACCAGCTGACTGGCTTTTATACAGGCAGGACATACTCCACAGGAATCTTCAGGGGTTGCCGATTCGGGTTCATCACCAAAAAGAGACGGACCCGCACTTTTAGCAGCAGCAGGGTTGCTTTTTTCACACACGATATATTGTGCAAAAGCCCTGGCCAGAGGTAAACCGCCGGCACCATCCCGCGCTAAAAAAAACAACGCATGGCTCAGCCTGTTTTCTGAAATCATTTCCCTGAGGTGCTTTTTTACGGCATCCTGATTGATCACTTCTGCGAATCTCATCCGTGGTGTTTGTTATTGAATGGATGGAATTATTTTTTCAGATAACCGAGTATGGCATCGTCGAGCGGTGTAACCTGGCTATCGAATGATGCCAGCAGGCGACCATCTTCATCCAGTAAAAACTTCGTGAAATTCCACTTCACTGTGGCGTCCATTTTTCCGTTCAGTTCTTTTTGAGTGAGCCATTCAAAAACCGGAGAAATGCCTTTACCCTTCACCGTTATCTTCTCACTTAGCGGAAAGGTTACCCCGTAATTTTTTTCACAGAACTGAAGGATATCCTTGTTTTCACCGGGTTCTTGTCCGCCAAAATCATTGGCCGGGAAACCGATCACTACCAGTTGATCTTTATGCAGATTGTAAAGCTCCTGCAGTTGCTTATACTGTGGTGTATATCCGCATTCAGACGCGGTATTTACAATCAGTATTTTTTTTCCTTTGTACGTACTTAGAGACACCGGAGTTCCATCGATGCCGGTGTACGATAATGAATGAATAGATGGTTGCATTTGTGATGCGTTTTCAGGGTTTGAAATATTGGTTTCTGCTTTTTTTGTGTTACAGGCAAGCAATATCATTGCCAGCGATAATAGTTTTATCATGAGTTATTGTTTTTCGTATGCGCCTAAATCAGGCAGTCCCACATTTCTTTCATTGTCGTCCAGGTCTTTCGGCAAACCGGTAAGAATTCCCTGATCAATAACCGGAGAAAGAGGATCCCCAATCCTGAAATCAAAGATATCCTCCGCTTGATCAATCATACTGAACTGCGGATCAGTGTTTGAAATGCAGTTGATGTTGGTGGCCGGTGCCGGAGCATTTTCCATCCGGTATAAACAATGCTGGAAAGTTACCCCAAAACCTGCAGAAGCATCTTTCCATAATTCAATTTCATTTTGAATGAACCCGGAATTGCCCCAAAAAATAGAATTGGTAAAAGCGGCATTCAGCGGACTGACGCTGATCTGTCCATTTTCGGATAGGTAGTTCGCAAGCGACAACACCGGGGTTTGTCTGAAGAAATAACGGTTAGTCATAGACGCAACCGTACAATGAATGAAATTGTAATTCCCTCCTTTTTGTATGCGGATGTTGGATGCGCAATTAGAGATGAGGGAGTTGGTAACCTCAGCATCAGTTTCTGTTAACAGCAATCCTGATTCAAATGCATTATTGATCACGCACTGGCGTATGTTTAATTTAGGTTGCGCATTCACGGATGGACCGTTTACGGTAATTGCATTCAGCGCATTGTGCAGCTCGGTGAAAGTGAGCACGTTGTTTTTGCTGGTTTCCGTAAACACAATACCCGGCCAGCTTCCCGGCAAGTCACGATAATACTCATCAATCCGTTCTCCCCTGAACACTACCGGACGGTTGCGCGTGCCATTGGTAATCAGGGTACCCTGTATGATGATGGGAGCCGTTGCCCTCACATACATTCGTGTACCGGGAGATAGTGTGAGCTGACCTGTTTCGCGCACCGTGAGCGAACCCAAAACCACAAAGGGCAAGGGGTGGTTCCATACCTGTGTACTGTTGATGGTTTGATGGGTGATGAAGTTGGCGTTTTGTCCGTACGCCTCCAGTTGAATGTATCGGGTTTGATTGTTGAACTTAATTTCAATACTGTCGGTTACCAGAAACGGAAGATTGTTTTGTGTGGGATCAATGGTAACCACTACATATATATATATACTATCGTTGGCTGCCACTTCCAGTTGTAACATTTCAGGCGTTGGAGTGCCATTGATGTTGGTTTTAAAAGGAGATTGAGCGCCACCCATTAACCGGATGGAAGAAAGCATCAGCTTCTGGTCGTTTTCATTTTTAACTTTCACCATGCGGGTAGTGGAACCCAGCGTAGTAAAAACCGTATCAAACTTGAGGGTATCTGCCGAAAAGGAAATACGGGCACCGGCTCCGGTGATAAAGGATTCTTTTTTGCAGGATGTCATCCCCACGATAAGCCAGCCGATACAGAAATACAGACACCACTTCATTAAAACAAAACTACAAAACTATTTACTAGCATACGCAACCGACACAATTCCCAACTGAGTGCCTTCCACCCGGAGAATATGCTGACCACAGGCCTCCAGGGTGGCACCCGTGGTTATTACATCATCTACCAGTAAAATTTTCTTTTGATACAACGCTTCCGGTTCCTGCACCGTAAAACTGTCTGCTACGTTTTCCCACCGTTCCGTTCTTTTTTTGCGGGTTTGTGTATCGGTTTTTTTATTCCGTACCACAATTTTTTCGAGCAGGGGAACCTGAGTAACGGCTTCCAGTCCTTTACCGATAACCACAGCCTGATTGTACCCGCGCTGATGCATTTTTTTGGGATGCATCGGCAGGGGAATGATATAATCATACGGTTGCCATCGTCCGGAATGTAACAACGCATTACCCAACTGCTCTCCTAAGAAATATCCCACACGGGTGTTGTTGTGGTATTTTAACTGATGAATCATTTGTTGTACCAGACCGTTTTGAGAAAAGTAAAATTCACTGTGCGCAAACATTACCGGAATGCGGCCGGCAAAAATTTTTTCGATAGGATTGTTGGGGTAGGAGGCAAAACCGGTATGCGGGAGATGTATGCGGCAATGGATGCATATCGACTGCCCTGAATCAGTTAGTTCCTGTCCGCAACCCACACATAAATGTGGAAAGAACAATTTGAACAGATCCCGAAATGCCTGTGATATCATTTCGTGAAGCTACTCATCCGCTCAAAAAACAAAAAGGTACTTTATGGGTTAGAACAGGTATTGATACAGGGCTTCCACTTTCGACATGGTAACTACCTCTATGGAAGTTTTTCGTGCATCAAATGATTTTGAGTTATAGGAGCTGATGACAATCTTTTCGAACCCCAGTTTTTCGGCTTCGGCTATGCGCTGTTCAATCCTGTTCACGGCCCTAATTTCACCACTTAATCCTACTTCTCCGGCAAAACAAATCTTCGGACTCAAAGCCACATCTTCATAACTGCTGAGCAATGCACAAATAACGGCCAGGTCAATGGCAGGATCTTCTGTTCTGATGCCTCCGGCAATATTCACGAATACATCTTTCATCCCCAATTGAAAGCCGCCCCTTTTTTCCAGTACCGCGAGCAGCAACTGCAAACGGCGCGAATCAAATCCGCTCACGGTTCGTTGCGGTGTACCATATACGCTTGGGGTAACGAGCGCCTGGGTTTCAATTAGCAGCGGGCGTATCCCATCCATTGTTGCTGCAATGGTAATACCACTCAATGCTTCTTCTTTGTGTGAGAGGAGTAGCTTGCTGGGATTGTCCACCGGATGCATCCCTGTTCCGTCCATTTCATAAATGCCCAGTTCAGACGTAGAGCCAAAGCGATTCTTGATGGTGCGCAATAACCGGAAGGCATAATGCCTGTCGCCCTCAAACTGCAAGACGGTATCAACCATGTGTTCGAGGATTTTTGGTCCTGCAATACTGCCCTCCTTAGTGATGTGCCCGATGATAAAAACAGGTGTTTGAGTTTCTTTTGCAAAACGTTGAAAGGCTGCGGCACATTCTCTGATCTGACTGATACTGCCCTGAGATGAATCAATAAAAGGCGATTGCAGTGTTTGAATGGAATCAACAATCACCAGCTGTGGCCTCAGTTTTTTTATTTCCTTAAAAATAGATTGAATGTTTGTTTCAGTGAGCAGATAGAAGTTATCATTGGTTAAACCAATCCGGTTGGCTCGCATCTTTATCTGCTGTTCACTTTCTTCGCCACTGATGTATAAGGTAACCACCTCTTTCATCGCTAAGGCATCCTGCAGAAACAATGTTGATTTCCCAATACCCGGTTCACCGGCTACCAATACAATACTGCCCGGAACAATGCCTCCGCCCAACACACGGTTCAATTCAGGATCGGTGGTAAGGATTCTTTTTTCTTCAGCACTGTTTACATCCTTGAGTGCAATGGTTTTTAATTTCGGACCATAATCATCCCATTGTATGGCTGATTGTTTTTCTGTTCCTTTTGTAATCACTTCTTCTACCATGGTGTTCCATGCATGACAAGAAGCACACTGACCTGTCCATTTTGCACTTTCATATCCGCAACTGCTGCAAAAAAATGCACTCTTCGTTTTACTCATACCGTAAAAGTAAATGCAAACAATCAATCAGAATCAGAAAAGAAAAATCGAAAATGGATAAGAAAAAAGGAGGTGAAAACAAGAAAAAGTAAGACCGGATAAAAAAGTAAAAGGGCCAACTTTACGCTGACCCTTTGTACTTACTAACCCATTAAATTCTATTGCTAAATTAATAATTGGAGCCACAAAAAAAAATTAATTTTTGGTATGTGGATAACCGAAATGCGCCAAAAATTGCACAAATATTAATATATAGTATACTGTAAGTATAAGAATATCAATTAGATAAAAATTTTATTTAATTTATTCCGCGTTGATTCGAATGTTGCTAAAAATAATTATTCAGGAAGTAGTTTATTTTTTAAACTAAATTAAACGGATGAATTACCTTTGTATCCCGGGGTTGAAAATCCACCCTCATTTGGTTGAATTTCAACGCCTGAAAAAATGATTGCAAGATGCTGAACGCTCCGCTCGACCCCTTACTTCATGCCCGCCACCGGTTGGCCATCATGAGCCTGCTGATGCGGGAGCGGGAGGCAGAATTCACACAAATTAAAAATAAATTAAATGTATCTGCTGGTAACCTGAGTGTTCAGCTGCAAAAACTCAAAACGGCCGGTTATATCGATATCCAGAAACGATTCGGGGAGAGCTATCCGCTTACCAACTGTAAAATTACCTTCAAGGGGGTTCAGGCATTCAGAAAATACGCTCAGGCTATACGTTCATATATCGGAGAGGCAAACTGATGTTCAACCATCAGGATTCGTCAGAAAGCTTTTCATCCACTGCGTTGGCCACGAAGGATGAGCTCGATTTTTTCAATGGATTGGCCGTGCGTTCTGCGAAATCTTTACGCTGGTGCAGGATGTCGAGGCATGCGAACAGCGACGCCCTGAATGCAGTTTCATCCGCTATTCCTTTTCCGGCAATATCAAAGGCCAC
>ENA-UOUJ01000206-UOUJ01000206.1-activated-sludge-metagenome-genome-assembly--contig:-NODE-206-length-48337-cov-10.223707_pt1 | contig 48337 bp, 40 predicted proteins | sample MGYA00249839_ERZ747224 | MGnify/ENA primary metagenome ERZ747224 (study PRJEB28782, sample SAMN03220277) | activated sludge metagenome | biome: wastewater; feature: sewage sludge; material...
CGATGACGTAGAAGAGAATGTCGTCCATGATGACCGGCAGCGTTTCCGTTTTTGTCATCATTCAATACCAGACAACACGCGCCGAGCGATACAGATTTGTTCGTTCTAGGCCATTGAAGACGCGATTAAATTTGGCGTCGAGCCGCTGTCGTGGTCGGGCCTTGAGCACGCCGAAAGCCCGCCTCTTGAACACGAGAGGCGGGCTCCGATTTTTGCTTCGGGAATGCGCGAGCGAGACGCTTAGACCATGATCGCTTCAGGCCCTATCAGCCTGAAGCGTGAATCATCGGTCTCACCAAAGAGATAGAGCGTGATCCCGATTCAATCGAAAATGATCACGCTCTAGATCGAATAGTCCGGCGCGTTCTCGATCTCGACGTTGATGCCGGCCGCGCGCAGGATCAGCGCCACCTCGTTGGCGCGCCGGCGGAACTCCGCTTCCGATTGCGCGCTGTCGCCGAGGTCCGCGTTGAGCCCGCGCTCGAGCATCGCGCGTGTCAGAACGAAGGTGTTCTCGTCGGCTTCGGCGGCTTCCGCTTTCGCAGCCGTGATGACGCCGCCGGCGACCGAGCCGCCCGTGATGGCGTCGACCAGCACGAAGCTTCCCGTTTCCGGCGCCTCGGTGAAGGTGTCGATCGCGGCCGTCCGCCCGAGCGCGATCGTGCCGATGGCAATGTCGTTCGTCGCGCACGCGTCCGCTTGGTGCGTCTCGAGCGTTTCGAGGTCGAGCAGCGCGCTGATTTTGAGATTGGAGACCGGCGTGAGGTCGGTCGCGGTGCGCAGCAGGTAGGAGCCGCGCGGGTCGTACGCCGTCTCGCTGAGCCACACCATGCGGGCTTCGAGAACGCGCGCCGCGAGCGGAGGCATGTCGCCTTTGGAGAGCACCGCGCCGCGCGCCACGTCGATATCCGTATCGAGCTGGATCGCGACGGCTTGCCCCTGCGAGGCCGTTTCGAGATCGCCGTCCATGGTCGAGATGCGCAGGATCTTGGCCTTGCGCTGCGACAGGGCGTCGACGACCGTCTCGCCCACGCGGACGCTGCCGCCGCTGACGGTTCCCGCGAGGCCGCGGAAGTCGTTGCGGCTGTCGCGCAGCACCGTTTGCACGGGGAAACGGAACGGGCCGGTCGGCTCCGTCACGCGGCTCGGCAGGCTTTCGAGGTGTTCGAGCAGCGTCGGGCCGGAGTACCATGGCATGTGCCCCGACGGGCTCGCGACGTTGTCGCCCGAGACCGCGGCCGTCGGGATCACGGTCGTCTCCCAGAAGCCGAACCGCCAGGAGAAGGTCTCGAAGTCGGCCTCGATCTTGCGGAACGTCGATTCCGACCAATCGACGAGGTCCATCTTGTTGACGACCAGGATCACGCGTTTCACGCCGACGAGGTCGAGGATCGCTGCGTGGCGGCGCGTCTGCTTCTTGATGCCGTGGCGGGCATCGATGAGCAGGATCGCGACGTCGGCGTGCGATGCGCCCGACGCCATGTTGCGCGTGTATTGCTCATGGCCGGGGCTGTCGATGACGACGATGCGCCGTGTCGCGGTGTCGAAGTAGCGCCACGCGATGTCGATGGTGATGCCCTGTTCGCGCTCGGCCACGAGGCCGTCCATGAGCAGGCTGAAATCCGGATTGCCGCCGTCGACGGTCTTGCCGCGGCGCAGCGTTTCGCGCTGGTCGTCGTAGAGGTCGGTCGCATCCCAGAGCAGGCGTCCGATGAGCGTGGACTTGCCGTCGTCTACCGACCCGCAGGTGAGCACGCGCAAGAGACCCGAAAGCTCGGGCGCGATCTCGTCGATGCTGGCGATGGACGGCGAGGCGGATGTCTGGTCGGACACCACCGTGAGCGGCGCTTTCGAGACGCTGGCCTGGGACTTCTGCAGCGCGGTAGGCTGTGCGGACATCTTTAGAAGTACCCTTCCTGCTTCTTCTTTTCCATGGCGCCGACCTGATCGTGATCGATGAGGCGGCCCTGCCGCTCGGAGGTGCGCGCGCCGAGCGTTTCGGCGACGACGCTTTCCATGTCGGCGGCGTCGGATTCGACGGCCGCCGTCAGCGGGTAGCAGCCGAGCGTGCGGAAGCGCACGCGCCGGTTCACGACCTCCTCGCCGGGCTTCAGCGTCAAGCGGTCGTCGTCCTGCATGATGAGCTGGCCGCCGCGCACGATGGTCGGGCGCTCGGCCGCGAAATAGAGCGGCACCACGTCGAGCTTCTCGCGCAGGATGTAGCGCCACACGTCACGCTCGGTCCAATTCGAGAGCGGAAACACGCGCACCGTCTCGCCGGCGCCGAGGCGGCCGTTGAGAAGCCGCCACATCTCGGGCCGTTGTCGGCGCGGATCCCAGCGGTGGCCCTCGGCGCGGAACGAGAACACGCGCTCCTTGGCGCGGCTCGCTTCCTCGTCGCGGCGCGCGCCGCCGAAGGCGGCATCGAACGCATACTTGTCGAGCGCCTGCTTGAGCGGCACCGTCTTCATGACGTCGGTGTAGATCGACGGCGAGTAGTCGAGCGGGTTGATGCCCTTCGCCGCGCCGTCCTCGTTGGTGTGCACGAGGAGATCGAGGTCGAAATCGCGCGCCGTCTTGTCGCGAAACGCGATCATGTCGCGGAACTTCCAGCCCGTATCGATGTGAAGCAGCGGAAACGGCAGCCGCGCCGGCCAGAACGCCTTGCGCGCGAGGTGGAGCAGCACCGTCGAATCCTTGCCGATCGAGTAGAGCAGCACCGGTTTGCGGAACTGCGCCGCAGCCTCGCGGAAGATGTGGATGCTCTCGGCCTCCAGAAGATCGAGATGCGAAATGGGTTGCGTCATGCGCGGGCCTCTTTCGGCTTCGGGCGGTTGTGAAGGCCGCACTCCTTGCCGTCCTCGTTCTCCCACCACCAACGGCCGGCGCGGATGTCCTCGCCGGGGCGGATGGCGCGCGTGCACGGCTGGCACCCGATGGACGGGAAGCCACGCGCGTGAAGCGGGTTGATGGGCACTCTATTGGCGACGATGTAGGCTTCGAGCGTCTCGAGGCTCCAATCGGCGATGGGGTTCAGTTTGACGAGGCCCTGCGTGGCGTCCCAGGCCGCGAACGGCACATGCGCGCGCCCTTGGGATTGGTCGCGCCGGAGCCCGGTGATCCAACCTGCCGCGCCCGCGAGCGCTTTGTTGAGGGGGAGCACCTTGCGAACGTGGCAGCACGCCTTGCGCGCCTCGATCGACTGGCGAAAGCCCATGATGCCGTCGCGGGCGACGAGCGCCTCCACGTCGGACGCCTCGGGAAACACGACGCGGACGGCGGGCTTGTAGCGCAGTACGCTGGCTTCGAGCGTTTCGAGCGTCTCGGGGAAATGGCGGCCCGTGTCGAGCGTGAAGACGTCGAACGCCCGGCCCGTCGCGGCGATGGCGTGAAGAACGGCCTGATCCTCGATCCCGAGGCTGGTGGAGAACGCGATCCGCCCCGGAATGGCATCGGAAATGGCGATCAGCCGCGCCTCGATCGAGTCGAGCGCGGCGAGTTCGGCATCGAGAGCGGCCGCAAATGCGTCTCCGCCTTCAGGAAAAGCGGAACGGTCTGCCGGCGCACCGGCGGAGCCTCCGGCGCGCACCTGAATAGTCGATTGGCTCATGAAGTCCTCCGATGACCGGAAGCTAATGAAATGACGTTCCTTAATAAAGGGGTGCAAAGAAATAAAAATAGGATCTCATTCCGAGCGGACGATTGTAGAGAAAAATTGTTCTACATCGGTTGGTTCCGGAACCATTTCTTGCAGAGCAGCATGGCGTCGCGCGACAGCCCGCCGCCCCAGTAGCAGGACGTGCTTCGGCACGGTGAAAAACCGGCCTCCCGGCCCTGCTACCAAGTGCCGGTGTTCTCCATCGACGCCCACGGTTCGGCCTTGGCAAGCGAGGCGCCCTTCTGAAGTAGTTCGATCGAGATGCCGTCCGGCGAGCGGACGAAGGCCATGCGTCCGTCACGCGGCGGCCGGTTGATGACGACCCCGCCCTCCGCGAGCCGGGCGCAGGCCGCGTAGATGTCGTGGACCTCGAACGCGAGGTGGCCGAAGTTCCGGCCGGATCCGTACGGCTCGGGGTCCCAGTTGTGCGTGAGCTCGATGAGGGGTGCTTTCTCGGCTCCGGCGCGGGGTTCGTCGCCGGGCGCGGCCAGGAAGACCAGCGTATAGCGTCCCATCGGGTTCGCGATCCGCCGCGTTTCGACGAGACCCAGCAGCCCGCAATAGAAGGCCAGGCTCTCGTCGAGGTCCGTCACGCGGACCATGGTATGGAGATAGCGCATATCGACCTCCCGCTGTTGCATGCATATCACGGGAAACATCCCGTGAACTCAAGGAGCGGAGACGGCCAACCCGGCGACTTCCCTCAGCTTTCGCCTTCAAACGCCCCCGAAAGACGTTATCCCCAAGCCCTCCACCGGCCTCCGGCGAGCGCGCGAGCCTGCGTCCCGGTCTCCGGGAACGCCGTTAGGATGCCCGTCGCACAAGCGAATCACTTGGCTCTCTTTCGTGCCCTTTCCGATCCGAAAAAGCACCTGATGCACATGCGACCCGGTCCGGACCGGCTCCCGCTCAGAAAATTTCCGGAACATTGGATCGCTAAAAAAGGGTTAATGAACTCAGGGCTTTGCCGTTTCCATCTCATGTGGACATACCCTGAGCGGCCCCGCATCCGATGTGCCGCAAGGGGGCGGGGGGCTGGTCTCGACCCTGCGAGGTGATATTCTCCGCGCATCGCCGAAACGGAAATACAGTCGATGTTGAGGGCAGACACTGTATTGGCGTCGAGGCGGCGCATTAATGTTCAACGTAGGCCAAGTTAGGCGGGGTAAAATTATGGGGGATTCCAAGCTACCTCCGGAGTATCCGGGCGACGGAGTATTGTCTGAAGGCGATCTGGAGCGCCTGGAGGAGGGCGGTCTCGAAGTATTCGAGATCGCGGGCACCATAAAGTGGTTCGATGTGGCGAAGGGATACGGTTTTATTGTCCCTGACAACGGGCTGCAGGATGTTCTCCTCCATGTGACCTGCCTTCGGGCCGGCGGCTATCAGACCGCCTACGAAGGGGCCCGGATTCACTGCCAGGTCCTGAAGCGCCCCAAGGGGATGCAGGCATTCCGCATCCTGTCGATGGACGAATCGACGGCCATCCACCCCTCGCTCCTGCCGCAGCGCACCCACGTTCAGGTGACGCCGGAGAGCGACTGGGAACGCGTGATGGTGAAGTGGTTCAACCGCGTGCGCGGTTTCGGCTTCCTCAGCAAAGGCGAGGGGACGCCCGATATCTTCGTGCACATGGAGACCCTTCGTCGCTTCGGTTTCACCGAGCTGAGGCCCGGTCAGACCGTGCTCGTCCGCTGGGGCATGGGCTCCAAGGGCCACATGGCGGCCGAGCTCCGTCCGGACGGGACGTCGACGGGCATCGCGTCCTCGCACTGACATCATCTGATCGCATCGGGCCATCCGGCCTGATGCGATGACCGTCCGCCAATAGGCCGCGAGCGCCGCCCTATTGATCGGAACGCCGGGTCGTGCTGGTTTCGGCCAGCCGATCGCGGATCGGCGAGGGATTCGATGCCGGGTCGGGTTGCGCGACAGCGCTCCGGCGGCCGAAGCGCCGGGATGCACCGATGAGCGAATTTCGACATGGAAGAAGGGCCGTCGTCGGGGCGGCCCTTTTGGTTGCCGCGGCAGCAGGCGCGGGAGCGTTGCTCTGGCCCGGCCAGCCGCAAAGCGCCGGCGAGACCGCACGCGCGGGCCCGGCCGTCCACGAAGAGCGCCTTGAACTCGTCACCGCGTCGGGCACGCACGCTCTCGACGTCGAGGTCGCGGCCACGCCCGAGCAGCAGGCCCGCGGACTGATGTTCCGCACGGAGCTTGGAGAGAACAAGGGCATGCTCTTCCCGCATCCCACTCCGCGTGAGCTCACCATGTGGATGCGCAACACCTACATCCCGCTCGACATGGTGTTCATCCGCGCCGACGGCACCGTGCACCGGATCGAGGCGCAGACCGTGCCGTTCTCCGAGCGCACCATTGCCTCTCAAGGCCCCGTCAGCGCTGTTCTCGAAATCGCAGGCGGCGTGGCCGCGCGGTTGGGTCTGAAGCCCGGCGACACCGTGCGTCATCCCCACTTCGGGACGGCTCGATAGCACTCTGATTTTGCACGGCCCCGACGGATGGCACGGGGCACGTTCCGTGAAAGCGTCCGCGCCTCGTCCATGCGCGCAAGGATGACGCTGCTGGCGCACTATTTCGCGCGAAGGAAAATTTCGCACCCGTCCAGAAAGAAATCCGTTTGCGATGAAGCGCTTGGAAAGCGTCGCGTAAGCATATCGCGTAATCACGAAAACAAGATATCTGCAGGGTTCGGAAAATCGCCTCAGTGACCGTCTTTAAAGGTCGGGTTGTCTTGGGCGGAGCCTGACGGGGAGGGTCTCCATGATGCGTTTTGCGGTGCTCCTGCACGATTGAGTGCGCAATAGCAGGGTGCAGCCGCGCAAGCATTGGATTGAAAATGTTCCAGCGTGGATCCCACTGGGTTTCGGCCCGGATGAGCGAGGCATTGAAGACGGGTGAGCCGCAACAGGCGGCGTGTGGAGACGTGAGGGAGACGGACCGCGCGACGGCCGCTCCCGACGGTGTCGGAGTGGCCCGGCCCGAGATACAGCAAGACACAGTCTCTCGCCTGCCGGTCGCGGCGGGAGATGCCCACCCGGAAACGGCGTCGCCCGCGGTCCAGCCCGTGGCGCTCGCCGCGAGCATCGCCACGGACGGCGCCACGTCTAAGCCGGCGGCCCCCGACGCGGATGCCCCCCGACCGTCGAGGGTCATGCTTCCGGTGCTGAGCAGCCGGAGCGAAGCCGCGAGCGACGCGTCTCGTACGCAGCGGATACCCCGGGTCTTCTTTGCGGCCGCGACGATCGTGGCCGTTCTCGCGATCGGGCCCGGCGGAATGAGCGTTCCGAACCCGACCGTTCACGGCGCGCGCATGACGGATCTGGCTGAGGACGTGCCCGAGCCGCGCGCGATGCCGGTCGAGGTGGAAATACCGGTTCATACAGCCGACGCGTCGCCGGCCCCGAAAGACGCGCGGCCACTCGAAGAACAACGAGCGCCGACGAACGCGAACGCGAATGAGGAACGCCCATCCGATCCGCTTCGCTTCGCAGACGCGACGTTGTGCACCGACGCCGTATGCAAAACGCTTCTCGTCCATCGCGCGCCCGACAGTCATCGGCCGAGTTTGGAGCCGGTCCTCGGCGCCGCCGTCGGCCTCGTCGCGACCGCCGAAGCGGGGGCTCTGCGCCCCGCAGGCCCGGACACGGCACCGCCGCCGCGCGAGCCGGCCGAAAGCGTGACGCCCGCCCCGGAGACACCGGCCGCGTCCCAAGGCGCGCGCGAGGACGCGGAGAACCGCGAGCGCCCGAACCCGTTGGGTGAGCTTGGCGAGATCGAATTCGTGCTGTTGCCGAAGGACGGACCGGATACTGCGCGCGCCAAGGTGGCGTTGAGGCAGCGCGACGGGCGGGAACTGGCGCAGTTCGACGTCAAAATCGACCACTCGCTGATCGCCGAAGCGCTGCGGGCGCAAGGCGAACGTGACGAGGACGACGAGCCGGAGCGTGACGCAGCGGAAGACGAGATCGATCCGCCTGAAACCGCCGCCGACGCTCCCGCGGTGGCGCCTGCAACAAAAAGGAAGCAGCGCGCGCAACGGCCCAAGGCCGCGCACCAGCGCAAGAGCAAGGCCTCCCAGCCCGCCAAGTCGTCGGCCAGGAAGGCCGGCAATCTCTCGGCGAGAGCAGCGCTGCCGCAGCAGCGCGCGCCGATCGCGCCTCAGCCGCGTGGCCTCTTCACGCTGCAGGCACCTCCGGCTTCGCAGCCCGCCGACGCGTCTCGGCAAGCCGCCGCGGCGGTGCCGAGGAAAAAGGCGGAGGAGGTGTCCTCCAGCGACCTGGCGTCCCAATCGACCCCGCGGACCGCTGGCCGGCCGCCGGGCTTCGAAACGCTGATGAGGCTCGGAGGCGGCTTTTCTCTGGGCTCGCGTGACGCGGAAGAGTGAGGGAGGCGCGGCGAAGGCCCGCAGCGCCGCACACCGCTTTTTTGTCCCGCGCCCGTATGCTAGAAGGCCTCACGCTGCGGCCGTCCAGAATGCGATCCGCAGAAGCATCGCGTCGCGCTTCGGAACCGCGCACAATCGTCGGGGCATAGCTCAGCCTGGTAGAGCACCTGCTTTGGGAGCAGGGGGCCGGGAGTTCGAATCTCTCTGCCCCGACCATTATTTCAACGGCTTAAAGCGATTTCAGTTTGCCTATTGGCCAGGCTGGCAAACATCGGGCTAACATGACAGGCCGTAAGTCTCCGTGATGCCCGCGGTTGTTCCGCGCTCACGCTTCCAAATGAGTTACGGTCTGCTCCGATTGCAAATGGGTCCGTGCCTTGCGCTGTTTGCGCAGTGTTGAGCAGCGCGCCCCGGCTGTCGTGGCGGGGCGTGGCAAGGCGCAACGCCTGCAACTGCGCATTCCTCCCGAGCTCTTGCCGGTCGGGTTTGTTGATGCAATCAACACCTGAAATTTTTTCTGAAATGGGGACAGTGGATGAAGACCATCCTGGCCGCTGTTGATCTTCGAGAGGATACGGGACAGGTCCTTGCTCGTGCAGCCCAACTGTCAATGCAACACACGGCGCAGGTTGTCGTCCAGCATGTCATCGAAGGCACGTGCGATGCGGAGTCTACCGTACACGAGGCGATGGAACAGAAAGCCCGCGGAACGCTGCAGACCGCCGTCGACGCAGCAGGGTTCACGGTCCCATCTACGCTGCAGGTCGAATTCGGTGTTCCGCATGCGTGCGTTACACAGGCAGCCCGTGAGCGGTGCGCAGATATTATCCTTATAGGACCAGGCCAGCCGTCAACGATGGTGGAGCAGGTATTGGGATCGACTGCAGACCGCATCGTACGGACGTCCCCCGATCCGGTTTTGGTCGTGCGCAACAGGAGCGCGCATCCCTATCGCCGGGTGGTGGTTGCCATGGACTTCTCGCCGCAGTCAGAAGCGGCTCTTGAGGCTGCCCGGCGCTTGGCTCCGAACGCGCCGACAGAGCTTGTCCACGCTTTTGAGATACCGCTGCCCTTTGAGCAGGCAATGTTGCGCTCTGGCGCGAGTTCGGAGGATGTGGAACGCTTCCGCCAGGCGAGGATAAACGATTATTACCGCCAGCTCCTTGAGATGGCGCGACGACATGCGTTGCGGGATAGCGTCTCCGTCCTCAGGGGGCTTCCGGGACCGGCGCTGGTCGAGCTGACCAGAAAGTACCGTGTGGACCTTATTGTCCTGGGTTCGCAAGGAAGGAACGCAGTCGTGCAAGCCTTGTTGGGTAGCGTTGCGAAGCGCCTGCTATCGGAGGCGGGATGTGATGTGTTGGTCGTCGGACATGGGCGGGGGTAAGACCGCCGGCGGCATCGGCTGGCAACATGTTGGGAATGAAAGTCGCGAACGACGACAGAGGTGATCCGGCCGGACGGGCTGTCTGTTGAATTACGGCGGAAGATGGAGCGTGCGGGTCATTGCTGCCATGCCGCTGTGACCGGGGGAACCAGTCCATCGCCTGCTTCGCACGCGCTCTGTGTGAACGCCTAAATTGCTTACGCGAAGCGGTCAACCGCGCGGCAGGAGTTTAGTAAACCGCGCTGTGTGGCGAAGTCAGGCATTTCCACCAAGAACCGCCCCCGGATGCCCTCGTGGGATACTCGCCTATAAAACCGTGGCGGCCGACCAGCGGCGACGCGGATATGTTCGGCCGCATCGAGACGAGCAACGCCGCGCGCGAGCTGGTGTCAGCGACGTTGGTGCGGGGCACCACCGAGGACACGCACGCCGTGGCCATTGAAAAGCTGACTTGGAAAACACGATGCGCATCGCGGGGAACGCTCCGGGGCGCGCCCGGTTGCGCCCGCGCGGCGGAAAGCTTCGCACGACACGGCTGGTTTCTAAACCCGGCGCTCAACCACTTTGCGAACCGCGCATACCCCGTCTAGCGCGCGGGCCTACGGCAGCTCCTTCGGCGATTCATTGCGCCATAGGAATGATAGGCCTCGAGGGCCGGCCGCATGGAAACGCCGTTGGCTCGTTTCTCTTGGCGATGAGCCCATCGTGGATGCGGATCGTTTGGCGCACGGAACAATGAAACGGAAGGCGACAGAGATGAGGACGCCCAATTCCGCGCAGCGACCTATGTTGACTTCCGCACACCCAACGGCATGTCACAGCTTCCTACCCTCTTTGCGGCGCGCATGTTTTGGCCCGGGCGGTCGCACGGTGTAATAGCCCGCAAGCTGTCCTTCCCCGGGGGGCGTGCCTCACACAAGACCCTGCCGTATCAAAGGCGGCACCGGACTAACGTCCGTAAGCGTCCGGCCAGCACGCCCGCCGGAATGCGCTTTTGAGGCCGGTCGGCCCGACCTAAATGACGCGCTCCTGCCTCGGCATGACGGCCGGGAGCACCGATACGCGCGCGCCGGTTTCGCTCCTGCGCGTGCGCTCGTCCTCCGGCTCTTCGCGTGATGGACGTCCATTCTCTTTCGCCGCAACGATGGGTAAACAGAGACCGCTTTCCCGCATGGCTGCGTCAATCGCAGAAATTATCGCATCCTTGCAATCCGTTTCATCGACGAAGCTTGGAACCCAATACCTCACCAGATATCTCACCTCTTCAATACCGTACGAAAGAGCGCGAACGTCTGCTTTTTTATCGCGAAGCATGATCATGTTCGCGTTTGCTGCTCGTTTGAGCAGATCCTTGGCTAAGGTGACGGGGATAGCGTGCGGGAGGACAATCTCCAGTTTCGCGCGGTAGTGCTTTTTGGGAGCGCTGAAGTTCGTCACCCGTTTCCTGGAGATCTCGCTGTTGGGCAGGATCATGTAGATATCGTTCCGTGTTTTGACACGGGTGGTGCGCCAGCCGATTTCGATAACCTTCCCACGGACCTCGCCGTCGATCTCGATCCAGTCCCCGATGCGGAAGGGCGCTTCCAATCCTAGGGCGATCCCTCCCAGCACGTCCGCGAGGATGTTGCGGATCGCAAAGCCGAGCACCGCGATGATAAGACCGGAACTTGCGAGCGCGCCGCCCGCCGTCTGTCCGAACCACATGGCGACGGTGCCAACCGTGGCGGCAACGAAACAGGCCACCACGATCATCTCATAGAGAAGCTTCGGAATTCTCTGTCGGCCGTTATCCTTCCGTTGAAGGACGGAGCCGATGAGACGCGCGAGGAGATAGGCGGCCGAGTACCACCCGAAGGCCATCAGGACGTTTTCGAACAGGCGCCGGTCCGCGTCCACGATCCACTGGGGAACGAAGGTGTCCCGAAAGACGTAAGCCACGACTGAGCCGACAAAGGCCATCGCGGCGATGACCAACCTTCGATCCATGAACCGCATTCGATCCTTCTGTGGTGACATTTTGAGCTTCATTTCCTTTTTGGGCGCGACCCGTATGGCGGCGATACGCACAGGTCAGGGGGTTCGAGGAAGAACCCGTTGGCCTGTCCGGAAAGCCGGCCCGGCCGTTCTCGAATTTGGAAAGTCCATCGACAAAAGTCGCGCCGCAGATCTGCGGCGCGTAAGAGGACTTGACGAGTCTCAGGTGGCGCACACCTGCACTTTAGTTCGTTGTGTCGGAAGGGATCACCGTCACGACGCTGAGCCGGTGGGGCCTGGAATCCGGGCCTTCGTACCAGGTTGACTGTCCGGACGACATGCCGATGAGGGCAGCTCCGACCGGCGTCAGGACGGAGAGTCTATTCAGCTCCAAATCAGCCTCGCCGGGATAGACGACCTTCACTGTGCGGCGGGATTGGCCGTTGATCAGATACGTGACGGTGGAGCCCATCCGGACCACGGTGTTCGGCAGGTTGCGGTCCTCGACAACACGCGCCCGTTCGAGTTCAGACAACAGATACCGAGCCGTATTCCGGTCTTTCATGACGGGAATGAACGACAGAATTTTCTGCTCGTCGCGCTCGGTGATGAGAATGTCGGGCATGTATTCGGTAGGGTCGTGATGTTTCATTGCGATTTCCTTTTGTGCAGAGAACGGCGCGTTACGGCATCTGACCGATGGGCAGGCCGGCGCGGCGGATCTGGCCACGCGATGAACCGTCACTCGGCGAAAGCGTGGTCCGCGCCCAAGAGGGACTGGCGGGGATTGTGGTCCGACAGGGCCTCAGCGCGGTCGTGTTCCACGACGGTCAATCGGACCGGGTCACGCCTACGGATGCGATGGGGCAGCAAATTGCTGTCGACTTCCGCAACGGGCTCGCTACATGCAAGTTTTCAGACAGCGCATGTCGAACTCCTCAGCCAAAGCCACGCAAAATCTCCACCGGCGGGGCCGGAGGAGTGAAATTTCGTCGGTTGTGATTTCCCGGCAGGCCGCACGATCCGCCCACCGCCGGGTCAGGCGGGCAGAAGCTCAAAAACAGTTACGGTATGAAAAATCGGCGTCATAATTGCAGATATGGGCATTGCCGCCGGAAATTCAACCCTCGGGTGAACTTCTAGCGAGGTGCCATGTCGGAGGCGGCAGGGATAGGTCTAAGGTGGAGCCATGCAGCGCGAAGTGCCCGATAAGAAGCACGATAAAGCAAAAACTTGGAGCCGTTCCGCGGTTCCACCCAAATCGGAACGGCTCTAGATCTTCACGCGCTCCGGTCGGAAACCGAGACCGATCAATCGTCCGGTTACGTGCGGCAGGATCCTTGAGCGGCCGATGGCACGCAGGAAGGCGGGCGGCCCGCTGCTCTTGGTTTCGTCGCCCGGCTTGCGCTTGCTCCGCATCATGAGCTGAACCTTCTGCGTCGCCTTCGTCGGAAACTCGCGGCGCTTTTGGACGGCTTGCAAGTGTGTATCCGTCAGTCTGCCGCCGAGCAGGGGTGCCGCGAGAATGTTGGCGGCAGCGATCGCATCCTGCACCGCTAGGTTGACGCCGACACCTCCCACCGGAGACATGGCATGTGCCGCGTCCCCGATGCACAGGACGCCGGGCGCCCACCATGTCTTCAGTCGGTCCATGCGGACACTCAAAAGGTGGACCTGATCCCAATCCTTGATCTCGTCGAAACGCGCGCTCGGCAACGGCGACACGGCGGCGAGCCTGGCGCGCAGTGCGGGCAATCCGGCGGCCTTCGTCTCGGAGAAGCCACCCTTTCGGATGACGTACCCGCATTGCCAGAAATCGCCGCGGTCGATCAGGATCAGGCCTTGGTTCGGTCCGCCATGGCTCATGCCTTGGACCGCGTCGTCGGGCGGGCGGGAGAGCCTCATCCACAGCACGTCGACGGAGGCGCCGAGATCTTCGACCTTGAGCCCGATGTCGAGCCGGACACGCGAGTCCCGACCGTCGGCGCCCACGACCAGATTGGCCTCAATGAGGTCCTCCTGACCGGCGCCGTCCACCACACGAACACCCGCGACGCGCTCGCCGCGGCGCACGAGACCCGCGAACGTCGCTCCCATGCGCAACTGAAAGGCCGGAAATTCGTTTGCCTTCTCGGCAAGGAAGCTCAGAAAGTCCCACTGAGGCATGAATGCGATGAACTTGCATCGTGTCGGAAGGCGCGAAAAATCGGCGATCGTCGTCTGTATACCGTTGATCTCGGCATGGAGCTTGGGGGCCTCCTGATGGGGAAGCGCGAGGAATGCCTCGAGCAATCCCAGTTCGTGAAAGGCTTCGAGTGTCGAGGGATGAATGGTATCGCCGCGAAAATCCCGCAGAAAATCGGTGTGCTTCTCGACCACCGTCGTTGGCACGCCTGCACGCGCCAACAGAAAGCCCAGCATCATGCCTGCGGGACCAGCACCGACGATGCAGCATGACTGTGGTGCGCAGGTGTGGGGCACAATAAGTTTCCTTTTTGGTCAGGTACGCCGGTTGGTTTTTTGTAGGCCGCATATGCTGCTGCCGTTGCGCTGCCGGGATGACGGGCTTCCGCACTATATTGGCTGATCGAAGCCACGCGCCGAAAGAGATTGCGTCAAATTGCGTCCGCCGCGATGACGTAATCGTGCCCGTGCGCGAGGCCGCCGTTTCGGTTGCAGACGTCGCTCGCCTTTTGGCGCAGGGACGCCGCCCGTTCGGTGAGCGAGTGCGAGAGATTGGTGTCCAAGATTCGCTCGATAAGCGTCCGGGTATCGGCGAGCTGCCGGTCGACCCAGCTCATGCCGTAAATGTTCGGAAACCGCTTGGCGAAGACGACGCGGAATCGGGCCTGCTCCAACCGGCTCACCACCCATTCGGCGGGATACTCTCTGTATGGCGTCACACCCGCCAGCAACGCGCAGGCATCGCGGAGGCGGCCGATTGCTTGCACGACCGCAGCGGCCTCGCCCTCCGGTTCGCCCACCACGTAAGGATCGATGCCCGTCACGTAAAGTCTGCCGCGTACTATCGGACGCAGGCGTCCGAACAGATCGTGCTGAAAGTAGGGTGCATATCCTTCGATCGCGCCGAGCAGGTAATCCGCGAGAACGGTGTCGTAGGTTTCTCCCTCCAGCAACGCCGAGTTCTTCCAGGTTCCGAGGACAAGACGGTCCTGACACCGCATGGCGGCCCCGACAGCCCGGTGGGTTTCTGCGAGATGGTCGGGATCGGCGCTGACTGCGGTCCAACGGGTGGTGGAAAGCCTCGAAATCCAACGGGCCGATTGCACGCCCGTGCCGGCATCGAGCAGATCGCCCCACGCTGCTGCGCCCTGGACGCGCTCGACGACGTCGAAGAGCGTGAGTTGGGGCTGTGCGGCAGGCATCTCCGTCATGGCATCCGTCCCAGGCGCTTCAGCGGGCTTCGGAAACCGAAAGAAGGACGCTGTGCCGGAAGCCGGCGCAACGCCCTTCTTTATCGCGCAATGTCAGAACTGAGCGCGTGCGGTGAACAACGCCGTCCGGCCGCGACCGGTTTCGCCGGAGAAGCCGGTGGCAGGCGTGGACAAGGCCGGCGTATAGCCGACATCGAACACGTTGGTCACGTTGACGCCCAACTCGACTCCGCTGTCGAACGTGTAGTTCGCGAACAGATCGAGCAAGGCGTAGCCGTCGGTGTACGGGTCGTTCGGATCGCCGTTGATGCTGACGCCGGGGGCAAACAGCGTCGCTGCCTGGTCCGCGCCGTTGTACGCTTCGGATACAAAGGTTCCGCGCGCACCTACAGCAAGCCGTTCCTGCAGCAGGCGGAAACCGCCGGTCAGCGTAAGGACGTGATCCGGCAGGTAGCTCACGGAGCCGAAGCCGTTGACCTGCGTCGGAAGGTCGGACTCGGTATAGGTATAGCCGAGACCCGCGAACACGTAGCCGGCATCGTAGTTGGCTTCCACCTCGACGCCCTGAACCTGAGACGTGCCGGGAATATTGACATAGACGGCTTGAGGAACGAGACGGCCGGCGATGTAGTTTTCGACGTCTTGGTTGTAGTAGTCGGCCTTCAACCGGAAGCGGTCGCCACGGACGAAGAGGCCATCCGTCACCACGTTGGCGCCGAATTCCCAGCCTTTCTGGATTTCGGGCTCCAGGAAGGGATTGGGCGAAAAGCCCACGCCGCCACCCGGGTGGCTGCCGCCGGCCATGGTCTCGTTGATCGTGGGCGCGCGGAAGGCCTCCGCATATTTGACATAGGGCTGGAGCCAAGGCAGCACCTGCGCGGCGAACGTCACCTGGGGATTGAGCCGCCCGTCATCCTGATCGAGAACATAGAGGCCGACCGGCACGCCCATGGGGTTGCCCGGTCTTGCCGTGAACGTTCCGTCGAGCTTGTAATGATCGTAGCGCAGCGCGCCGATCAGGTCGAAAATGCCATAGGAGAACGTCGTCTCGGAAAAGACACCACCGATTTCCGACACGCCGGACGCATTGACGCCGCCTCCCTGCGAAGGTGCGAGCAGGTTGTGGGTATCGACGTCGTTCTTGAAATACTCGTAGCCATAAATCGATCTGACGCCGACGGCGCCAAGCGAGAACACCGAGGTGTTCGACACGTCGAATCCGATGCCTTGATCGTTGATGACACGTCCCGATGTGGACGTCTGGGATCCGGTATACTGATCGCCGTATTCCATGTCCGTCTCGGTAAGGTAGCCATTGATCCTGAGGTTGACGAGATCCGTGGCCACTGGATTGTAGGCATAGTTGACGGTGAACGTCTTGTTGGTCACGGTCTGATCGTAGCTGTTGGCCACGAACTCGTTATCGTAGAGCACGCCGCCGAAGTTGAGCTTGTGCTCGCTCGAGAACCGCACCTCGCCCTTGAACAGGCCGGAGATCAGATCCTGATCGGTGAACGGGACGGTGACGCCGTCGCCGTTCTTATAGTGGCCCTGGTCGCGCTTGCTGACGGCACCGGCGAGGCCGAACGCGCCGCTGCGCGCGCCGGCCGCGACCATCTCGGACCAGCCGACGTTGTTGCTGCCCCACGTCACGCGCCCGAGACCGCCGACGCTCTGCCCAGGACGGACGATGTCGTCGATGCCGAGCGTGCGCAGGTTGGCGGAGCCCGCAAGCGCGCCCGCGCCGCCGGTGGTTGCAACAGCGCCGCGTTGAATGTCGATACCTGCAAGCAGCGCCGGATCGACGTAGGCGAACCCTTGCGCCTCATGGCCCGTAAAGCGGAAGTTCTGGCGCACGCCGTCGATCATCGTGTTGACGCGTCCCGAACCTTCGAAGCCGCGGATGTTGATCGCCACGCCGGGATTGCTGGGGCTTTCGCGCGTGAAAGTGCCGGGGATTGCGCGCACGACGTCGTCGGTATCGATGAGGCCATGGGTCTGAAGATCGCTGTAGCTCACCGAGCTGACGGCGGCGGGCGTGCGGTAGGGCGCATCGCGCCGGGCCTGTTCGGAGGAGGCCATGGGTCTGAAGATCGCTGTAGCTCACCGAGCTGACGGCGGCGGGCGTGCGGTAGGGCGCATCGCGCCGGGCCTGTTCGGAGGAGGCTGTATCCTCGCTGTCCGTGTCCAATTCCTGTGCGGAGGAGGCGCTTGCTCCGCCGACGGTCACGGTGTCGAGCTGTTGCGAGCTCTGGGCGCCGACGGGTCCCCCGAGCATCAGCAGGCTGACGACGCTCGCTCCGAGGAGCAGCCCATTGCGCGATCGCCTGAACGGCGACGAGTTCGAGACCTCGAGAGCGGTGCTCTCAATGACGTATTCCATTTCAACCCCCAAGTGAACAGAACCGATCCAGCCGACTGGCCAAACCGGCAAACGCGCTCTAGGAACGATTGACGAGAGCGCACCCATCCCTCCGAGAGGCCGACGCTATTAAAAGCTGACTGCAAGAGTCAAGAAATAGTGTAGGACTGTGGGGCCTTTGTGACACCGTGGCGCATGATTGCATCACGACCCGGCGAACGCTGCCCGCGGAGCAGCACCGAACAGCTGGAAGGGTTCTCGGTCGTCTGACAGGATATGCTGCGTCGGTGCGGGCGGTTGCATCCACCGCCGAGGAGCTTGTCCAGTCTGTGCGAGACGTTCGTACGTCTCCCCCGAATGACGCCGACGGCAAGAATGACAGGACGTTAAGCGCGCTCAAGCGGGGAGGGTGTCTCTCATTTCAGATAGGGGTAATCGGGGTGGCCAGTAAATCCTCGGCGGGAGCAAGACAAAGACAGGAATTATTGGGCGTTATTTGCACGTCACGATAACGCTCGCTTAGGACAGAACAATTCTACCACTTTTCCCCGAACGGCCGGATGTCCAGTTCAAACGTCCACGCAGAACGGCTTTGCTGCGTGAGATAGAAGACAGTTGCCGCGACATGATCGGGCTGTATGAAAAAGCTCTCCGCTTTGTCTGAAAGCGCTGATCGGCTTCGTGGCTCGTCGATCGCACCATCGACAATCACTAATGAGACGTGGACGCCTAACGGGCCGTAGCTTCGCGCCAAAGATTCCGCGAGGCTTCTCTGCGCAGCTTTTGCGGGAGCAAATGCCGCGGATTTAGGTCCACCTCGACGGGAGGCTGTGGCCCCGACAAAAACGATCTGCCCCGCGCCCCGGCTAATCATGGAATTCAAAACGAACCGGCTTGCAGCAATTGCCCCGAGTGCGTTCACGCGCCAGAGCGCTTCGAAATCCTGATCGGATACTTCCAACACTGATCCCCAGACGGCGTTTCCCGCATTGTAAACCAGGACATCCACCGGCCCCAAGTCGGACTGCACCTTCTCGAGTGCTGCTTTGATATCATCAGGCTGCATGAGGTCGACGACGTAGGCGCGAGCTTGCGGACTTTCCTCCGCGAGCATTCCCATCGTAGCCGGAGATCGGGCGAACATGGCGACGGCATAACCTTCGCTTGCGAAGCGCCGCACCAAAGCCGCCCCGTTCCCCGGACCTACGCCTGCAACGACACACACTTTCGAGCCGCTAACTCCTTCTGTCATAATGACACCTCGTCGCGCTTTAATCAGCGTCCGCAACATTGAACGGCATCATTGGGCAAAATGGAATGGCGCTCAAGGCCGGTTATAGGTTCTCGCCGTGTGGGGCGTTACGCATTCGTCGGCCTTTCTGAACACGCCTATGTTGACTACGACGAGGATAACTCTGACAAGCACGGCCCCAAACTGGTGTGAGGTTCCGGATTGTGATGAACAAGCGCCGGCCATTGGAGAAGCCCTCGAGTAAGCATCCGGGGCACGTCATCTGGAGATGTGGGGCGGCTAAACAGGTAGCCTTGTCCCAAATCGCATTTCAACTTCTGAAGATGCTTTGTCTGTTCGGCTGTTTCAATACCCTCGGCGACGGTCAGGATCCTCATGTTGCGCGCCAGTCCTATGATCGCGCGAACTATTGCTTCGTCGGCAGAGCGTTGTTCCCCTGTTAGAGGGCGGATAAATGACCGATCAATTTTCAGCACGTCGACGGGGAATGAATTGAGGTGCGAAAGTGACGCATAGCCGGTGCCGAAGTCATCGAGCGCAATGGACATGCCGGCTCGATTTAATTCGTTTAGCGTTTCGCTTACGCGTCCGGCATCGCGCCCGAGCAGGACGTTCTCTGTCACTTCCAGTTCCAAGTGATGTGGAGCGACCCCGGAACCATCCAACTTGCTGAGCAGCTTTCTTGAGAAGTCACCCCTGGCAAAATCCGCTGCAGACGCGTTGAATGCGACGCGACCGAAACCAAGTCCGAGATCGAGCCACTTCCGGACATCGGCGAGGAGACAATCAAGAATTCTGTCGGTGATCTTTATCGCCAATTCTGCGTTGTCGAACGCCGCTGCGATCGAAGCGGGCGATTGCAATCCATCCGATGGATGCTGCCAACGCAATAGGGCTTCCATGCCGGCGAGTGTCCCGGTTTTAAGGCATACTTTGGGCTGATAATATGCCGAAATCCTTTCTTCCCGCAGCGCGGATGAAGCCAGTTCGAGCATTGTTGCGCGGGTGTCAGCGGCAGCGCGCATCTCGGGACGAAAGATCCGAAGGCCAGCCAGCTTGTCGGCCTTGCAGGCGTAAAGTGCCAGATCTGCGCACTTGAGAAAATCCTCGGTCGAATGTGCGTGTTGCGGCCAGATCGCAACTCCAGCGCTCACTCTTATGTTGATTGCCTCGTGTTCGATGCAAAATGGGTCAGAGAGGCCCGCAAGTGCGGTAGCCGGATCCTCGTCGAGAAAATGCGGAAGTATAATCGCAAACTCGTCGCCACTGAGACGAGCAACGATTGCGTCATTGTTCACTCCCTGTTGAAGCGTGCGAGCGATCCAGCAGAGAAGCTTGTCGCCGGCATCGTGGCCGTGCGTGTCGTTGAAAAGCTTGAAATCGTCGACATCGAGAAAGAGGAGTCCGACCCGATCGTTCTGGTTCTCTGCTTCAGCGAGGATGGACGTCAACCGCTCGCGAAAAAGGGAGCGGTTTGGCAGGTCCGTCAGGGCATCGTGCTGAGCGGCCCAAAGCAAAGAGAGTTCGGTTTTCTTGAGCTCGGAGATGTCCATCATTGCGCCGATTGATCGAACGGGGCGCCCATGGGGCTCTGTGACGGTATAACCCCGCGAGAGAATATGCGCATACGTTCCGTCCGCTCTTCGGAAGCGGTATTCCCGACTCCAATGACTTTCGTTGCGCGCGAGCGCTTCATTCAAGCTCTGGAGAACGATGTCCCGGTCGTCGGGATGAACGCGATCGACCCACCAGGCGAAGTTCGTGCCTTTGATGGCGTCGGAGTAGCCTAAATTCGAGAATACCGCGCCGCCCCAATGAAGACGGTCCTCTTCGTGGTGCCAGTCCCAAATGACATCGTTGGTGGCTTGGCAGGCCAAGCGATAGCGCTCCTCGCTTTCTCTCAGTGCCTCTTCCGCGAGAACTTGGTCATGGATATCCTCCATGCTTCCGTACCATTTAAGGATCGTGCCGTCGTCTTTGCGGCGTGGTCGGCCGCGATCGCGGAACCATCGGAACGTGCCGTCGCCGCAGCGCATTCGATACCGCGCATCGAAGGGTCGTCCGGAGCCAATCGCTCCGAACCAGCGTGCCTCGGTTGCCGGCAGGTCGTCCGGATGGACAAAGGAGAGCCATCCCACACCAAGCGCAGACTGGGTTTCTAAATTAAAGTATTCCGTCCACTTTGGTCCGATCTCGAGGCAAGACCCGTCAGCGTCGGCAGTCCAGGGTAATTGCGGATTCAGTTCAAGCGCGAAACGATAATTTTCCTCCGACTGGATGAGCGCCTCCACTGTCTCGCTCAAACGCTCCCGGTCTTCCTCGATGGCTGCCGCGCTGTAGTGATCGTATATCGCAAGCGCAAGACCTGCCGCGAGAATGCAAAGGGATGAAGCCAACACCCATCCGCCGACGGTATCGAGGCTGATAGCGCTCGTGGGTATTTCCACGCGCGGATCGGCCACCAGGTTGACCGCTGCCATGGCGATGAGGTGAAGAGTAATGATCCCGGTGGCCAGCGCGATGCTTGCGGAAATCGGAAACCCGGCCGATTTGTGCCGTGCTAGGAGATGGGCGGCGAGCATGCACAAGGGAATGCCCACAATGAGTGACAGGACGACCAGATCCGTTTCGAGGCTGACGTATCCAGGAACCCGCATACCGAAGCTATCGAGGTAATGGGAGCCGGATAGGCCAACTCCGATAAGCGCGCCGCCCACGAGGGGACGGCTTCGCTCGCCTGTGAAGCCCACGGTCCAGCCGGCGATGGAAAAGACAATGGCGCAACCGAGTGCGGCGAACATGTACATTGCGTCGAACCGGATTTCGAACCCGGGAGAGAAGGCCTGCATCGCCGCGAAATGGTTGGTCCATATTCCAACTCCGGTCACGAGGCCGGCGGCCAGGAGCCAGCGGAGGCGGCTGTGATCCCCGGACGCCGTGGCGCGTTTTGCCATGATCACGGAAGTTGATGCAGCAAAGAAGCATAGGAGCAGGGTGAGGATCAGGAGGCGTGGTTCATGCTCCCGGGCCACACAGTCGTATATTCTCAGCATGAAAAACCCTTTTCCTGCGGCCGGTCGCAAGCAGGAGGAAATGGTAGCTTTCGCACGCTTAATGGCGTGTTTATTATTGCCGGAGCTCCCACCGGCATTGCTAACAAACTGCTTAATTCTCGGATGACGTTCTGCGAAAAAGCGGCGGACGGGTGGCACTTGCAACCGCCGAATATCCGCAGTACGGCAAAAGGATCATCCGAGTGCTAGAGTGCTTCCGGAAAAGTGGGAACCGGTTTTCCGATAAGAAGCACGATAACGCAAAAACTTTGAGCAAAGTGACGCCCCGCCTGTTTCGCGCTAAAGAATGGCCGCGTCCTGCAAGGTGCATTACGGGACGGATAAGCGCGATTGGCGTATGCTGACGGCTGGCTAAATCCGTAAGGGTTCAGTGCCGTCTATAGGCTGGACCAACGACCTCATGCTTTATCGGCTCAGTGGCGGTTTTCGCGTTGAGCGCGGTAGACAATCTGTGTTCGACGTCTTTCCTGTGCCAAACCCGGAATCCGCGCTGGCATACGTCTGCTGCCGACACGGGTGGGTTACATTGACCTCGCCGTTTCAGAGCATCCGCTGCAAGAGGCCATCCTTTTTGATGAACGCCATGCTGATATGGCCTGCAATCATCACGAACAGCATCAACGCGATCGGTGAATGCAGGCTTCCAAGGATGGACATCCAGTGAACCTCGTCACCTTTTGCGACGAGTTGAGTGCCGAGAACCGTCCAGCCGTGGCCGCCACCTATTAACACCCAGGGGAGGAGGCAGAAATGGATCGCCTGACAAGCATGGAGGTCTTTGTGCGAGCGGCCTCCGAGGGGAGCCTTTCTAAGGCCGCCCGTCGCATGGGAATGTCGCCGGCGATGGCCACCAAGCACGTCAATGCGCTCGAGAGGCGGTTGGGGATCAAATTATTCCACCGCACGACGCGGCACTTGACCCTGACCGGAGCTGGCAGCGAGTACCTCGAGGCTTGCCAGAGAATTTTGCCGGATATTGCCGATGCTGAAATGGCCATTGCTTCTCAGGGTTTGAAGGCTGCGGGGCTCGTGCGTATGAATTTGCCCCTTTCATTCGGGAGCCGATTTGTTGCGCCGTTGATGCCCGAGTTCAGCCGCCGACATCCTGAGGTATCGGTAGAGCTTGGCCTCAACGATAATCTGGTGGATCTGGTGACCGGCCGATGGGATTTGGCAATCCGGATCGGCCAACTGGTGGACAGTCCGCTGCAGGCGCGCCGCCTGGGAAACAGCGCGATGTTGGTCTGCGCGGCACCCGATTATCTAAATCGGCGCGGTGTTCCCCGTCGTGTTTCCGATCTGGCGCAGCATAACTGTTTGAGCTATTCGCTTTCCGCGATGCAAAATATGAAAGAGTGGGCGTTCGGCCCGAGCGGGGAGGTTCGGGTTGCGGTCAGTGGTGACCTGTTCGCCAATAACGGCGATGCGCTGTTGGCGGCGGCGGTCGGCGGCCAGGGGATAATTTACCAGCCGAATTTTATCGTGGGCGAGGCGCTTAAGCGGGGCGAGTTGGTGGCTTTGAAGCTGGACAAGCCCGCTATCGAACTCGGAGGCATACATGTTCTGTTTCCTCCCGATCGGCGTCCGCCCGCCAAGGTTCGGGTGATGATCGACTACTTGGCGGAAGCGTTAAAGCGTTTCAAAAGCACCAAGTGACGGAGGCCGTTCTGAAGTTCGCCCCGAAGTCCGCTCGCGCAGTAAAGATGCGTGACCGCTTGTTTCAAGAAGCATAGGCTCGCTGGCCCGCACGCGGTCACGCATATAATCCATGCATTCCTTTGGATGCCCGGTCTCAACTGGGTGTGACCGATAGGTGCCCTACGGAGCGTCGTCGGACGCAACTATGCCGCCCTCTCCTTCGAGACGGGCGATTTGGGCGACGTCTTGGCGGGTGAATTTGAGCCTCACGCCAGCCCCCAATCCGTCCGATTCATCGACGACCAAAACACCAAAATGTTTGAAAGCTTCGTGGATGGCTTTAAGTTTTTGTTCCGAGGTGACGAAGGCGCTCCCGGCTGCTTCCAAATCGCGCATCGTGTCGACGGGCAAGCGGGCGGCGGCGGCAAAGTCAGGCAAACTCACCCCGGCCAGGGCTCGAGCTGCAGCAATGAGACGGCCGCTGATGTTATGGCACATGCGAAAATTCTCCAGCGGAACAGATCCTGCGGTCCATCGCGGTACACACACATGCGACCGCCGATGCCTATGAAATGCCATAAGTCCTGTTTCGGCAACCATGAGATGGTACCGGCGAAGTCGCCGAAATGCCCCGGCAGGAAACGAGTACGCAACCTGGAGGACAGCGCAATGGCAGCTCGTTACCTCACCCCTTGGTGAGGTGCCTCGTCTGGAGAGGGTTGCTTTCGCGGAACCGCGAGGATGTCGGTGTCGAGGCTGCGAAGCAATTGCTCCGCAACGCTCCCTAGAAAAACTTCCCAATTCCCGAGCGACCATGTGTACCGGCCACGACGAGATCGAGCTGTTGGGATCGCACGATATTGGCGATGACGGCGGCTGCATCTCCTTCCACGACATGCACGTGACAGCGACCGACATCTAAGGGGAGCCCGCGCGCAAATTCCAAAAGTTCGGACGTCGCTTTCAACTGCTCCTCTTTCACGTAGTCTTCTATTTTCTCTTGAGAGACGTCTGCGATGATCATTTTGGATTCCGCAACCGGATCGAACGCGTGCGCCAGACCCAGGCGTGCATCGCCGAGAAGTCCTAGGGTTATGGCAATTTTCGCGGCTGCCGCGGAGGCCTCCGATAGATCAAGGGCAAAGAGGATGTTGCCATAGGCGGCGGTTGGCTCCTGGTTCACCATGAGGACCGGCCAAGATCCGGTCCGGATCACGCGCTCGATTGTCGTGCCGACAAATACGTCTTTGAGCAGGTTCTTTCGGTGTGCGCCCATGACAATAATATCAGCATGAAGTTGAGCAGCAGCCGTAAGGATGGCGTGATGCGGTGCGCAGTGAGCATCGACCATATCAAGCGGGGCTACTTCTCGGTCAAGGCTCTCAATCCGAACGGCATTGTGCCGTTGGGATCGCTGTGGACGCTTTGATCGCCGCGCGCCGCGGCGAAACAGCCATCCTTACATCCTTTACCCGTGATTTTCCGAAATCGTCAACTCATCAGGCGGGGACTATGGGCCTCGCTTGGAGCAAGCGAATTCTACTGCCGATGGTATTGATGCTCGTGTCGGCGGGAGTTGGGGCATGTTCTTCGCCAAAGGCGGCGTCTCCACAATTTGCGGCGTGGATCGGCTCAGCGGATGAGACTGCGTCGAAGGCCGCAGAAAATGTGGAACGCTATGGCGCCATCCCCGACGACAAGTTTCCGATTGCCGCCGTCGATACATCCCGGCTCGCCGAACACAATCTGCGCCAATACGTAGATTTCGCAACGTCGGAACATCCGGCTACGATCGTCATCGATACTGAAAATCGCTTCCTTTATCTCGTGCAGGATCAAGGAATAGCGATCCGTTACGGGATCGGGGTCGGTGTAGCCGGTTTAGAGTTCGCGGGCAGCGCAATAGTGGGTTACAAGCGCGAATGGCCGCGCTGGACACCAACGGAAAACATGATCCGGCGCAACCCCGCCCTCTACGCAAAGTTGAGAGGCGGTATGGCTGGAGGGCCGTCGAACCCGCTCGGTGCCCGTGCGCTTTATCTGTTCAAAGACGGCAAAGACACGCTGTTCCGCATTCACGGCACGTCCGAGCCCCGTACCATCGGCAAGGCGGTTTCTCCAGGCTGCATTCGGATGCTCATCACGACGTGATCGATCTCCATCGGCGTGTGCCATCCGGATCCAAGGTGGTCGTGCTGAAGGGAATGGTAAAAACTGCCTCCCAAAGGAGCAAGACGGTGTGGCAGCGTCCATGGGCAACCCCGAAACTTGCGGGGTAAGCGTATGCGCATTAGCCGGGATAGAGCGTGTTTGCGCTAAAGAGCACCGTCGCTTCGAGGTGGACGCGAGCGTGGGGCGCAGCGGTTGTCGGCGCAAACTAACGCCCGAAGCGGTGGAGATCCGCTTCGGGCTTCGCGCCCAGCCCGAAAATCTCGGATCCGCCGGGCCGTGCGGCTACCGTTTTGGCTTGAACGGACTGCGGGACCGCAAGCTGATTTTGCGTGAAAGTGCCGCCTACTGCATTGATTGCGGTCAACGGTAGGGTTGGTTCAGTCTGTGAAATGATGGGGGCGCACGTTCTGTCGGCGGGGTGTATCCGCAGGCGAACCGGCGCGCGTCTTCCGCGTGAGCATGGTGAAGGTGAGCGTCGTCAAAGCCGGTAGGAAGGTCAGCGCCACGACAGCACTCCCCAGAATTCCGAACAGGACGATCGCGCCGACGCCGCGATAGAGCTCGGTTCCCTCGCCCGGAATGAACACGAGCGGCGCAAGCCCGAAAATCGTCGTCAGCGTCGTCATTGCGATGGGGCGCAGACGCGTTTCAACCGCCTCGATCACGGCAGCCCGCGGCTTCATCCCCAATTGGCGGATGTTGATGGCCGCGCGGTCGACCACGAGGATGGGGTTGTTCACGACCGTCGCGATCAGGATCAGGAAACCGAGCATCGAGATCATGTCGAACGGCTGATGGAAGCCCGCGAGCCCAACGGACGGAAGAAGCGCGCCGACAACGTTCAAAAGGGTTAATCCCACGATCCCGCTTGCAATGCCGAGCGGGATCGACGCCATGATCAGCAACGGATAGCCCCAGTGGGTGAAAACCGCCACGAGCACCAGATAGATGATCACGACGGCGACGATGTAGTTCCCGAACAAAGCTTCCCGCGTGAGATCGAGCTGGTCGCTCGCGCCCGAGATGTCGAGGCTGATCGCCTGAGGGATAGCGCCCGTGCTGCGCAGATAGTCTACGACGTCCCGCTCGACGATCCCGACAGCTGTTTCGAGTGCGACCGTGCGCGGTGCGATGATGTTGAGCGTCACCGTGCGCTTTCCGTTGATGCGCCGGATGGTGCTGGTGTCGACCGTCTCACGCACGTCGGCCAGCGCAGAGAGGGGAACGATCGTTCCTTGCCGGGTGTAGATCGGAAGCGCGCCCAAGTCGTCGACCTTCACGTTCGACGGATCATGGGCATAGAAGTAGATGTCGATCTTCTCGTCGTCCTGATAGAAATAGCCCGCGAAGGCGCCGTCGGTGAGGGAGGCCACCGAGAATCCGAGCTCGTCGGCCGTGATGCCGAGCTCCGCCGAACGCTCCCAATTCGGGCGAATCTCGACGAGCGGCTGCGACAGCGTCAGGGTCGGCGGATCCGCCTGAATGCGCGGGCCTTCCAGCACGGTTTCCGCGCGGCTGTAGGCGGCACGTGCGACCGCAAAGATCTCCTCGAGACGCGGGCCGGAAATATCGAGGCTCACGCTGCGCGTGCCCCCGTCGTTGCTCGAAATGATGGACCCCCGCGACGCGAATGCCCGCATTCCCGGATATGTCCGGTACTTCGTCATGATCGCGGTCATGAACGCATCGATGTCCGCCGGATCGAGAGTTTCGGAAATGATGCGCAGGCCGTCGGGATCGACCCTCAAGAAGACATACTTGATGGCCGGAAACGCCACTTCGCCGCGCTTGAAGCGCGCGGGATCGTCGTTGACGTACTGCATGAGATCGTCCTGCAGCTCGCGGCCGATGCGCGCCATGGTCTCCAAGTTGTAACCCGGCGGCGCGTTCATGGTGGCGAACACCTTGGGCTCTTCGCCCTCGGGCAGATATTCGGCCGGCGGGAGCAGGTAGACGACGATCAGCGCGCTAAGGCCGACCGTGACGGCGATCGTGCCAAGCGAGCGGCCGGGGTTCCCGACGATCCACGACACCATCGTGCTCACGGCCTCACCACCGGATGATCTCGCGGCCGCCCGCCGCGGGGAGACATCAATGCGTGCGGCCGCCGTCGGCACGACCGTGATCGCCACGAACATGGACGCGAGGATCGACGCGGCGATGGCAATCGCGATGTCGGAATAGAGCTGCCCGGCCTCCTCCTTGATGAACACGATCGGAACGAACACGAGAACGGTCGTCATGGTGGACGCGATCACGGCGGGCCACACCTTGCGCACACCTTCGACGGCCGCCGCGAAGCGTTCGAGGCCTTTCCGCCGCTCGAGTGCGATGCTCTCGAGCACCACGATGGTGTTGTCGATCGTCATGCCGATTGCGAACGCGATGCCTGCGAGAGAAATAACGTTGATCGTGCGCCCGAACAGCAGGAGGCCGAGAAACGCGGCGATGGTGCAGATCGGCATTCCGACCAATCCAATCAGCGTTCCGGTGACCGAGCGGAGAAACAAGAACAGGACGCCTGCTGCCAACACAACGCCGATGGCGAGGTTGGTCCAGACGTTTGCAATCGACGCCTCCACGTAGACCACGTCGTCCGAGGTCAGCTCGAGGATCATGCCGGCCGGATTGAGCACCGAGCGATTGATCGCCTCCATCTCGGCGAGAACGTCGCGCTTGATGTCGATGACGTTCGATCCGGCCTCTCTCTGGATGGAGAGGAAGATGATCGGCTTTCTGTTCACGTACGCGAGCTGCCGGATCTCGAAATGATCGAGCTGCACCCGGGCCACGTCCTTGAGCTTGGTGATCGCGTCGCCGCGGCGGGCAACGATCAGCTCTTCCAGATCCTCGAGATCATCGAACCGGCCGATGGTCCTGAGAAGGTATCGGCGCTTTCCGCTTTCGATCTCGCCGCCCGACGTGTCGCGGTTCCGGGACGCCAAGGCATTTCGGACGTCGGTGAGCGTCAGTCCCCGCTCGGCGAGCGCCGGCGCGTTGATCAGCACCTGCACCTGCTTTTCCGCGCCGCCGCCGATGGTGACGCGGGAGACGTTCGGCACGCTTTCCAGGCGCGCGCGAACGTTGTCGTCCACGAAGTCGCGCATCATGTCCATGTCGAGCTCGTTGGGATTTCCGTCGAGCGGAGAGACGCGGAGATAGATGAACGAGTTGGCGCTGAACGAGCTTGCGAAGATGCGAGGCTGGTCGACGTTCTCCGGATAGGAGGGGACCTGGCTCAACGCGTTGTTGATGCGGATCATCGTTTCTGTGAGATCCACGTCATAGGGAAATTCGAGCTCGATCTCGGCGCTTCCGCTCGATGCGCGCGAGATGATCCGCCGCAAGCTCGGAATGGATCTGAGGTACTCCTCCTGCTCGATGATGATCTCTTTTTCGATGTCTTGCGGCGTCGCACCGGACCAGCTTGTCGACACCGTCACCGTGCGGATATCGACATCGGGGATCATCTGCACGGGAATACGCAGCGTCGCGACCAACCCGACGACGCAGAGGATGAGCGTCGCAACCGTCGTGAGCGTCCCGCGCGTGACCAGAGCCTCGAACACCTATCCGCCTCGCCTCAGGGTTCGCCTCAACTTGCCAGCTCGACCGACTGGCCTTCGGTGAGCGCCTCGTTCCCGCGCACGACGACGCGGTCGCCAAGCTTCAGGCCAGACCGAATTTCCGTCAGCCCATCGAACGACAGGCCGATCTCTACGCGACGCTCGCGCACGCGATGGCCGTCACCATTTTCCTCGACCACCCATGCCGTGATGCGACCGTCCGGCTGGCGCAAGAGCGCGTCGCGGCTGACGACGAGACCTTCCGTCCCCATGCGCAGACTGATGGTCGCGCGTGCCGACATGCCCGGCCCAATCGCGATCTCCGGGTTCATCGGTACGACCCGCAGCGTGAACGTGCGCGCGTTCGGATCGCTCACAGGCACAATGGCATCGATGCGCGCGGGAAACGTCGCTTTCGGCAGTGCATCGAAGGCGACCGAGATATCGACACCCTCTTTGAGGGCGGTGAAGTGCTGCTGGGGAACCGGGAGATCGATCCGGAGCCCGTCCAGTTCGACCAGCTCGGCGACCGCGGTGCCGGGCACGACCCACTGGCCGACCTCGGTCATCTTGCGCGCGATGGCGCCTGCGAAGGGCGCCTTGATCTGGTGGCGGACGAGGCGCTCTTCCGAGGCAAGACGCTGCGCGTTGAGCTGCTCGACGGTCGCGCGGCGGACGGCAATCTCCGTTTTGATGGTGTCGACGGCGTTCTGGGGCCCGTGCGAGCGCTTCGCCAAATCCTCCGCGATGCCGAGCCTGCGATGCGCATCCGCAAGTTGCGCCTCGGCATCGGCGATCTGTGCGATTGTCTGCTGGCGTGCGATCTCCTCCAGCTTGGGATCGAGTTCGACGAGCACCTCACCGGCGGACACTTCGGCACCCGCGTCGTGGTGGACGGCCGCGACCGATCCCGGCACCTCGGCCGACAACTGGGACAGGCGCCGCGGCGTGACCGTGCCGGACAGCTCCAATCGGGAAACGAGCGGCATGCTGCGTACCGTTTCGACGATGACGCGAGGCTCCTGGGCCGGCCGAACGTTCGAGGTGGCGGCGAGCACCCCGATCATCGTCACCGATAATCCAAGAAGCATGGCATGCGGCCGGCGGGGACGCTGTTGCATCGCCTTAAGCACCTTTACTCCCGTTGCTTTTAACCACGTGCTTTCGGATGTCATCCTAGCGCTGCACCGGCGTGTGCGCTATTCGGAACGTGACGCAGTGGTTGAATAGAGACGCATGTCCGGGACTGTGCGCCGACGCTCTACATCGCGAGGGCTGTGACGGGCGGATCGGTTCGGCGTCACGCCTGGAGCCGTTGCAGGAGTGGACTCGCGGAACGATTTTAAGCTTTAGCTTTGTCGGGCGTCTTATCGGGCTCCGGGAACCTATGACTCTGCCATGGCCCCGTCTCCCACTTTTCCGGAAGCGGTCTAGCCGGTCGTCATCTTCACAAGCGTCCTGTCCTTGAGGATACAGTGGTGGTAGAGGGCCGCGGCAGCGTGGCCAAGGATCAGCATCCAGACGACCGTAGCTCCGCCCTGTTTGTGGATGAAGTCCACCGGCACGTCGAATTCCTTGAAGCTCAATCCCATCCACCCTTCGACGAGCGCCTTGAACAGCCACGTGTCTTCGAACTTCGGCAGGTCAAAAAGGAAGAACCATTCCGTGTCGACGCCGGTGCCGAGGTAACCGGTCAGCGGCATGACGATCAGGATTGCGTACAGGGCCAGATGCCCCCAATGTGCAGCCATCTGCGCGAGCCTGCCACCCGGCTCGGGTCGGGGGTGGATATTTATCATACCCCAGACGATGCGCAGCATGACCAACACAGCGATGCTGATCCCGATTGACAAGTGCAGTTGCAACGCAGTCCAGTTTTCCGGTGTGCGTGGCTCGGTGAACCACTGCCGGTAATATACCGTGACGTACGCACCGAGGAACAGAACGGCGGTGAGCCAGTGGATCGTTCGCGCAATTCGTCCGTAGTTGAGCTCGGTGTTCTTCAACATGCGGCGTCCGTTTGGCGTGGATCATATGACGGGGCAGAGATCAGATTACATTTGACAGTATAGCGGCATGCGTTTCGGGGCATACTGGTCGAAACAGAATGACACTTGACACTGTGGGTGGGAGGTGGATGACAGGCCGCCAATATGCATTGGCGCGCGACAACAGAGGCCTATCGCACGCATTATTCCTATATCGGAATAATGCGTGTTTACCCTCAAAAGCACTGTCGCTTTGAAGCGGCCGCAGGCGCGGAGCGCAGTGGTGTCCAATCCCTAATACCCGAGCGCAGCTCCGTCGCCCGGCGGGTCCGCCCCACCTTCCAATAGCCGGGTTGCGTGATCGATGCGGATTGCCTGGGCATGCCGCGCGACATGTTTATCCCGATGGCGGGTGTTGCCGAGTTCACCATGGGCTTCGGCCTGCTGTGGACACCCCTGGTGCGCCGCCTGTCGGCGATTGCGCTGTTCGTCATCTTCACGGCGGCGGTCTATCCGTTCGGCCGCATCGACCTGATCGGGCATGCCCTCATTATGGCCGTCATCGTGGCCATTGCCGCCGACCACACGCGGGACGTCCGTCCGCTGCCCCGCCTGAAATCATCGCTTGCCGGTGTACCCGCCGGGCTTGCGTCAGCCTTGCTGGTGATCGGGGGCCTGTATTGGGGATTGCATGGCGCCATCTACAGTGCAGGTTACACCGCAACCACAATGGCCGGCGAACGGTTGACCCATACGCCCAACGCCGAGCATCCGCACGGCATGCACGGCGTGGCGGGGACGGCGGACACGGCCTCGGCCGCCTACGCCATCGCCATGGACAAGATGCACGGGCCGATGATGGAAGGGGTGGCGAACCCGGATCCGGACGAGGCGTTCGTGCTGGGGATGATCCCCCACCACCAAGGCGCCATCGACATGGCGGAAATTGTGCTGCGGTTCGGCAAGGACCATCACAACCATGAGCTTGCGCGCGAAATCATCGCGGCGCAGCAGCGCGAGATCGCGGAAATGAGGGCGTGGCTGCAACAACGCAATATTCCGCAGCCGTAGAAACGACGGGAATCCTGCCATGGAAAGACTTCCGGATGGCCTTATTGCCTATCGCCGTACCCCTGAGTTCAACCAGGACACCGTTCCAGCGGGCCTTCAGAAGGCGCACAGCACCAAGGCGGGAACATGGGCGCTGATCCATGTTCTGGAGGGTGAACTGCTCTACCGGATTTTTGACCCCGCGAGCGAAACGGTTCTCATACCCGGGAAACCCGGCTTGGTGCGGCCGGAACAGCTGCATGAGGTGCAGCCGATGGGGCCGGTCCGGTTTTACGTGGAGTTTCATGCTGCGCGGTGAACTAGGTGAGGGCCTGATTGCGGATGACGCTGCACCGCGGGGACGTGCTTTGCGTCCGGAACAAAAATGCAGCCCCGCCGCCTGGGCCACGGGACTGCAGAACCGAATAGCATGAGACTATTCGGGGGAAGTTCATGGAGATAACGCGCCAGACTAGGGCCGATGAGGATCCACGCGCGTTGATTTCGGTCAATCGGCAAAGGTTGATCGCACGCTTGGCGGTTGTGTATCGGGTGTCGATGTGGGGCTCGGCGATGGATGGCGCGCGAACCGTCAACGTCTGCCGGGCGGCGCGCCCGGAAGCCTAAGCCTCCGAGCGCAGCCCTTCAGACGGTGACAACGATCTTGCCGACCTGCTTATTCGATTCCATGAACCGATAGGCATCGACGATCTCGTCGAGCTTGAACGTTTTAGCGATAGCGGGCTTCAAAGCCCCTGAAGCGAGGCCGTCTACAACGAACCGTTTGGCCTTTTCGAGCCGCTTCATGTCCTGGGTGATCTCGAAGAGCTGATAGCCGCGAATTGTCAGGTCCTTGCCCAGCAGGGCCAGCACCGGGGCTTGCACATTGCTGGTGTCGAGCGCGCCGTACTGGAAGAAGATTCCCAAGAACGACAACGCCTCAAGAATCTTTGGAACCTCCGGCCCACCGACTGGGTCGAAGGCAATGCGTGCCCCCTTCCCGTTGGTGATCTTTTTCACCTCGGAAACGAGATTCTGACTGGGCGTCCCCGCCTTGTGGAGCTGATATGAACCGCTTCCAAATCGTAATAAATGGCCTTGTGGTGGAGGCACTCGAAACTCATGGTTTGTAATAATGGATCGCCTCGCCAGCATGGAGGTCTTTGCAAAGGTCGCAGAGACAGGATCGTTTGCCGCGGCGGCCGACGCGCTCGACATCTCGGGGCAGATGGTCGGGCAAGCACATCCGGACGCTGGAAGATCATCTTGGCGTGCGCCTGCTCAATCGCACCACTCTCCGTCAGAGTCTGACGGATGCCGGAAAGGATTTCCTCGAGCGCACACGCATCGTGCTTGCAGAACTCGAAGCGGCCGAGGCGATTGCCGCCGAGAGCAGGGCCAAGCCGCGCGGCGAGTTACGGGTGAACGCTCCCGTCACGTTCGGGGCCCACAGCCTCGCGCCGCTGCTATCTCTATTTATGAAAGAGAATCCGGAAGTCACTGTTCGCTTGACGCTGACCGACCGTGTCGTCGACCTGATCGATGAAGGCTATGACTGCGTTTTCCGTGCGGGGCCTCTGCTGCTCTCTCATCGCACGCGGCCTGCGTCCGATGGAAATCATCGCCTGCGCGGCACCGGCGTATCTAAAAGCCCGGGGAACACCCGCCGTGCCGGGTGACCTGAAGGGGCATGAATGCCTGGGTTTTTCCGGAACGGCAATCGGGCAGCGATGGGAATTCAGCGGGCTGGACGGGAAGGTTACGGTCACCACGAAGTCACGTTTCTCGGCGAACAGCGGACAGGCATTGAGACAAGCGGCTCTGGCGGGCCTCGGGGTTATTTTTCAGCAAGCAGAACTGACGCAAGAAGATCTGAAACGCGGACGATTGGTCCGCATTCTTCCGGGCTGGCGATCACACCGGCCGATGCATTCACTTTTCGCGCCCGACCGCAGGCTAACGCCGAAGCTCCGTTCCTTCATTGAATTCTCGGCAGCCCAGTTTGCATGAGTTCCGCTCCTGGCCCATCGCGTCGGTTAGCTGATTGTGTGAGCTCGTGCGAACCTGAAGGTGGGGCAGACACGCGGGGGCTGACCATCATTTGTCGATTTTTGACCCAGAGCGGACCCCAGGCGGTCGCGTGATCCGCCAGGCGCTTGCCGCCACCCAGCACGATGGGTGAAAGCAGAAACGATACTCGTCCACAAGACCAAGCTCGTATCAGTCCGGCTTCCCCTCGGCGAGCCGCGAGAGACCCACGACGTCGCGGACGATGATTTTCTGTCGCCCGACCTCGACCAGCCCTTGAGAGTTCCAGGCGCTGAGAATGCGCGAGACGGTGTGGAGCGTCGTGCCCGTCATCTCGGCGATGTCGCGACGGGAGATCGGGAAACCGATCTGGATGCCGGCCTCTTCCTTGCGGCCGGCCTTCCCGGACAGACGCAGGATCGCATGGGCCACCCGGCGCTCCGATTCCTGCGTCGACATTTCCCGGATACGAGTGTGCGCTTCGTCGAGCTGCCGCCCGAGGGTCTGCATGGTCCGGGCGGCGAGAAGAGGTGTGCGGCCGATGAAATCGGACCAGAGGTCGCTCGGCCAGGCGAGGGTCATGCTGTCGGTGACGGCTGTCGCAGTTCCCGGATAATCGGGCCGTGCGAGCGCCTTCGCGAATCCGAAGAGCTCGCCGGGATGCACGACGCGAACGATGATCTGCTGACCGTCGCCCGTCACCTGGGTCACCTTCAGCCGGCCGCTGAGCAAGAGAAAGAAGCTTGTCGCCGTTTCCCCTTGCTTGAAGACGACCTCGCCTTGCAGCACGCGCCGTGGCGTCGCCTGCGCCAGCAGCTTGTCCAATTCGGCATCGCTCATCGTCTCGAAGAGGGGAAGCGATTTGATGACGGTGCGGTGCATCTTCACGGATGGGCGCCTCACCTCGAAAGGTCACGTGGTTCTTCGGCCGAAGCGATCAGGAGAATGGCTCGAGCGTCCATCATCCGTGGCGACCCGGGAAAAGTCTTTGTTGCAGATCAAGAGCGGTGCCGGCCGGTGCGGGCGGGCCGAGGAGAGGCGCGACGCGTCGCAGGGACCGGCGCGCCGTGCAGATGCGGTACGTGCAGGGTAGACAACAGTGGGCGGCGGCGGTTCTGCGCCGGCCTAGAGTGCTTCCGGAAAAGTGGGAGCCGGGTCATGGCGAAGCCGTGCTCTCACGAAGTCCGATAAGAAGCACGATAAAGCAAAAACTTAGAGCCGTATGCCTAAGGAGCGCACGGCAACGAGCAGCGGCTCGTACCACGTCGTCTCCTTCACGAGACGGAAGCCGAGATTGTCGGGCGGCGCACCGACGGCGCATCCCCCGCCTTTCGGGTTGCGCACGAAGAAGACCATCGCCGCACGGTGCTGCCCTGCCGCCCAATAGATGCCGCAAGAGGAGGGCGCGAGGCTTGCCGTCGGGCCGCGATCGAGATCCGTGCGTTGCCGGCAGGTGGTGCTCCACTCCCAGACGTTGCCGGCAAAATCCGAGACGCCGAGCTCGTTCTCGCCGAAATGCCCGAGCGGCTTCGGCACGCCGTCGCGGTTGGCGCTGCGCTCCGCATCCTTGCGATAATTGGCGAGCCAGCGGTCGGCGGGATTGCTGCTCGAGCCGAGCGCATCGTCGGGAAAGCGCGATCCGGCAGCGAAAGCGAGTTCCTCGTCGGTCGGGAGCCTCCAGAATTCGCCGGTTTGCCCGCTGAGCCAGGACGCATAGGCCTCCGCATCCGTATAGCTCACGCCCGTCACGGGAACGTCGATGTCTCCGGTCACGCGGAACTCCGGCTCGGCTGCCCCACAGGCGCCGTCGGCCACGCAGCGGGCATAGTCCGCCCGGGACACTTGATATTTCATGATGGTGAGCGGCGCGCTGACCGAGACGGTGCGCATCGGCGCGTCCACCTCGTAGCCGTTCTCATAGTACTCTCCGGCTGCGCGATAGGTGAACGTGCGCGGTGCAACGGTCACGACGCGCGGCGCATCGGCAAGGGCGATGGCGGACGGCTCGCTGGCGATAAAGGTCGTCTTGATCAGGAGGGCGCCTGCCACCACGGCCACGAAGATCGACGATCCGACGAGCGCGGCGTGAAGGATGTCGTCCTTGATGGAAAGAGCGGTCATGACGGCCTCCGTGCCAAAGTCCGCACGTCCGAAACCGGCACCTAGGGAGAGAGGCGGTGAACCGCCGCCGGTTCCGGACGTGGAAAGGAAGAGGAGAGGGAAGGCGAGAGGCTTAAGCCGCCCGCCTTCCGGGAGAGCATCAGCTTGCCGACGGTGCCACGACCGTGGTCATCAGGTCGTCGTTCCAGTCGCCCGTGACGGTGAAGTGGGCGGCCGCACCAAGCTCGAAGGCCTCGATCAGATTGTGGTTCACGTAGGCGTAAATGCCGGGCTGCTCGAAGGTGTAGAGCGCGGCGCCCGCAGTGCCGCCGGGGATGAACCAAGTCTCCTGATCGAGATCAGGCGGGTTGCGGAACTTGCCCGTTGCCCAGACGTAGTCGCCGTGGCCACCGATGAGGTGCGGGCGCGTATCGCGGTTCGCCTGCGAGTGGATGATGAGAACCGTTTCGCCGACGGCCGCCTTGAGCGCGTTGTCCCCGGTGAGGGCGCCGACCGCACCGTTGAACACGATGTGGCTGGGGACCAGCGTGCGCATGGTCTGGACCGTGTCGAAGTAGGAGTCGTTGATGGTCTCGTACTTCTTGTAGTCGCCCTTCTCGTCGCGCGGCACGTAGAAGTCCTGCTCGCCCACGTAGTAGATGCGGTCGTAGGAAAGCTCCTTGCCGTTGCCGTCGGTCAGGCCCTCGCGCGGCAGCACCATGATGGCGCCGTTCATGCCGGCGGTGACGTGCCAGGGGACCATGCCCGGAGGCGCGCAGTGATAGACGAAGACGCCAGCCTTGGTGGCCTTCCAGCGCAGCACCGTCTGCTCGCCGGGATTGACGAGCGTCAGTCCGGCGCCGCCCAACGCACCCGTTGCGGAGTGGAAGTCGATGTTGTGCGGCATGCTGCTGGTCGGCGGATTGATGAGCGTCAGCTCGACGTAATCGCCTTGGTGCACGACCATGAGCGGACCGGGAACGGACCCGTCGAAGGTCATGGCGTGAACTTCCGTGCCTTGGTCGTCGACGATGATCTTCTTCTCTTCGATCGTCATCGTGAACTCGACGATCTTGGGTCCGCCGTCGGCCTTCTGGGTATGCGCGTGGACGAAGGGCGGCTTCACGAGCTCGACCTTCACGCGAGGCAGAGAGGCGATGTCGGCAGGCGCATTGGGAGCGGGCTCGCGCGCCTGTGCGGGGCGTCCGCTCACGACGGGAGCCAGCGCGCCGGCAATCGCCGCACCGGCCATCATCGTGCGCCGTGTCATTTGCAAATGATTAGCCATCGGTCGTCTCCTTTTCGGTACGGATGGAGCGGGCATCGCCCGTTTCTTCCTTTGTAGGAGCATTCGCGTTGCGCTCTTTGCTGTGGAGCAAAGAAGCCCGTCGCGCCGATGCGGCACTTTAGCAGCTCTCTGACAGTATGAGACGGAGGCCGAGCGGGCGATGAATGGATCGCGCCGGCCCTTTGATTGCTTGCACTTGACCCCGGTCAAGAAGCCCGGCTCAGTGGCGCGCAACGGGAAGCATTGTTCCGGACGGCATCATGGCCGGCTGTTCGGGAGAGGAGAGCCCGAGATGAACATTGCTGCGATTGTTTACCAAGGCGATCAGGGACCGACGGTCGACACGCTGCTCGCGACCATCGCCTATGATTTGCGTTCGACCGGCTGGAAGCTCGCAGGCGCCGTGCAATCGCCGGGCGCGCCGCGCAACAGCCGCTGCGAGATGACGCTCGAGGATCTCGCGACAGGCGCGTGCATCGAGATGTCGGACGAGCTCGGCCCGACGGCGTCGGGATGCCGGCTCGACACCCAGGCGCTGGAGGATTCGGTTGGCCTCGCCGCCTCCTCGCTCGATCCCGCAACGAGGCTCGTGGTGATCAACCGTTTCGGCAAGCGCGAAACCGACGGTCGCGGATTCCGCTCGATGATCGAAAGCGCGGTTGTGATGGATGTGCCGGTTCTCGTCGGCGTGAAGCAGATGCATTTCGACGCTTGGAGACGCTTCATCGGCGACGAGCCGCACGTGCTGCCGCACGATCGCGACGAGATCCTGGCCTGGTGCGAGGCGGCGAGCGAAGAGCGGCGTTGACGCGCTCAGCGCGAACTCCCCTGCGAAGCGCTGAGCGCATCGGCGGCGGAAGGGTCGTCCGCGCAAACACGAGCACAAAAAAGTTAGGCGGCTTGCGCCGCCTAACGTCACCGTGTGTCAACGTCGGTGTGTCGACATTGTCATTTGTTCGCTTGAACAGGTTCCGGCATGGCCTCGGCTGTCGCGACGGGCACAGATGCCGCGCGGCCGAACATCATCCCGGTCCACAGCGACGACCAGAGATAGGCCGCAAAGAACGGATGCATGGCGTCACCTAGACCGCGCCGAAAATCATCAGCAACAGAACGACGCTGAGCGGAACGCCGAGAATCCAGAGAAGAACGGGCATTGGTTAGACCTCTTGTTCGTTGGACTGACTGTGTAACGTGCAGCACGGAAGGACGGTTCCGGCCCCTCGCAACGAAAGAGGCGGCACGATGGCCGCCTCCTCGAACTTGCAGAGCGCGTTCTGCAACGTCAGTTGCCGCGTGAGATCAGCGGCGTGATGCGCCGCACGGCAACGCGCCGATTCTGCCGCTCTGCCGCTTGCGTATCGATCTTGAGATAGTGCTCGCCGTAGCCCTGCGTGGCGAGGTTCTCCGGCGGCACGCCGAACTCCTCGGTCAGGATGATGGCGACGGTCTCCGCGCGCCGGTCCGACAGGCTGAGGTTGTCCTCGTCCGATCCGACCGCATCGGTGTGCCCCTCGACCAGAAACATCTCGTCGGGATTGCGGTCGATGACGCGGTTCATCGCGTCCGCAATGCGTTCGAGGGCCGGATACTGGCTCGGCGCGACGCCCCAAGCGCCGAAATCGAAGTTGATGACGTCGAGATCGATCCTCCGCATCCGCGCGCGCAGGCTCGGCGACCGCCGCACCTCCTCGAGCGAATACGTGCGTTCGAGACGCTCGATGGGCGGCGCGGCAAGCGCATCGTAAACATCCTCGTCGCTCGCATCCTCGTAGTCGACGACGTACGAGCGGCGCGGGATCGTCACGCGAGGCGGAGGAAGATCGACGATGGCATCCGTGAACGAGCCGCCGCGGTGGCGGCGATAGTAATCGCGGTTGTCGAACAGGATGACTTCGCGGCCCTCGCGGTCGCGCCGATAGCGACGAAGCGGCCGGCCGCGGTCGTCGTTCTCGGTGAAGATCTCGATGCCGCCGGGACGAACGCTGATCGTGACGTCGAGCCCGTCGCGCTTTTCGCGGCGCTGCTGTCCGCCGAGCCGCCGGAAGCGTTCGCCTTCATCCGCGCGGATGATGGAGCGTCCGCCTTCCCGCACGATCACGCGGTTGTCCGGCTCTTCGATCACGATGCGCTTGCCGCCATCTTCGGAGCGCTCCTTGCGCTCCTCTCGGAGCTCCTTGAGGTCTTTGACTTCGGGCGGCGCGGCCGCGGGGGCACGGCCTTCTCGCGGCTCCCGGTCGGGGCGCGGGCGCACGCCCTCGTCGGGAGCGGCCTTTGGCGCCGGTTGCCCGTCGGGCTGCGGGCGAGAGGGTACGGGCTGGACGGCAGGCGGCGTCTCCCCTTGGGGTTCGGGATCGGGTGCGGGCCCAGGCGCAGGCGCAGGCGGTGCATCTGGCGCAGGCGGCGGAGCGTCGGGGACGGATGGCACCGCTTCGGAAGGGGGCGCCTCAGCGGGCGGCGCAGGTGCTTCGGCCGGCGGCGCGGGGGGAGCAGGTTCCGGCTCGGGCTGAGGCGCGGGCTCGGGCGCCTCGTCAGCTGCAGGAGGCGGCGGCTCGGGTTCGGCCGGCGGTGGAGGTGGAGGCTCCGCCTCCGGCGGCGGTGCTTCGTCTTGAGCGCTCTCGTTTGGCGGCGGAGACGGTGGCGCTTCGGGCGCCTCCGCGCCGTCTTCGCCGAGCCCGGTTGGGGTCTCGTCCGACTGTTCGCCGTCGGCCTGTGCAAGCTGAACATGCGGCGGAGGGTCGAAAGCAGACGCTGAAGGGGCGCCCAACAGGATGGCAGCCAGGGCAAGCGACGAAAGACTGGAAGACGATGGTGTCACGCGATGGTTCTCCCGAGCGAGAGGCTGAAGCGCGGCATGCGCACCAAGCACAACGCGCGCGAGCCGAATTTGGCTCCCGCGCGTGACGCGCCGCAAGGATGGCGCAAGACTTTGCGTGTGTCTCGGGGGAGGCCGCGGTTGCAGAGTATGCGGCCCGTGTTTGGAGAATCTGTGTTCGCAGAGGAGTGCGACGTCGATCAGGGTACGATCAGCCGAGGTCGCGAGAGGCGCCGGGACGGATCACGCGTCCCGGCGGCGTGTGCGCTTTTTCGTCGGCTTTGCGGCCACAGGAGTTTTGTCGCGCGCCAGCAGCAGGCCTTGGTTCTCGAGCCGGCGCCGCCGATACGCTTCGAGACGCGCACGCTTCAGCAGGATCGCGTCGTAGTTGGGGTGGCTCGGGTCGAGGGTGGTCAGCGCGGACGGGCGCGAGGCGTCGGGCTTGCTGTTCTTCATGGAGTCCTGAGAATGCGAAGCAGAGAAGGGAATAATGTAACCTTGTTATAGGGAATTTTTCCCGATTCAACACCCCTAAATGGGCGCCTTTTCCGCGTAGCGATGAGCCGAGCCGCGTAATATTATTAAAAACAATAAGTTAGGCCGGGAGTGAGATGTGACGGCGGACCACGCACGACGCCGAAGATCCGTTGAGTTCTAATCCGTGGCCTTTGCGTGAAGTCCGCGGCGTCCAATCACAGCCACTCCGACGAGGGTAGAGATGACTTTTGCGCTGGCCTTTCTCGCGCTCTTCATCGAAGCGCTCGCGGGCTATCCGGACAAGCTGGTCGCGAAGATCGGGCACCCCGTCGGATGGATGAGTGCGTTGGTCCGGCGGGCCGCCGCCGCCTGGAACGATCGCTCGCTCCCGCTTTCGCGCCGCCGCCTGAGAGGTGTGCTGGCGCTCGCGACCGTTCTCCTGGTGAGCGTATCCTGCGTGCTTTTGCTCGATCGAACGCTGGATCTCCTTCTGCCCGTGGCGCTGGCGGTGATCGCAAAAGCCGTCCTTGCGAGCAGTTTGATTGCCGGACGCAGTCTCGACGAGCGCGTCTCGGCGGTTGCCGATGCCCTGGAGCAACGCGGCGTGGATGCCGGCCGTGCCGCGCTCGCGCCGATCGTCGATCGCGATACGGCGTCGCTCGACGAAGCCGGTGTGTCGCGTGCCGCCATCGAAAGCCTTGCGGGAGGGTTCTCCGAAGGCGTGGTGGCGCCGTTGATGTGGCTTTCCGTATTCGGATTGCCGGGCTGTGCGCTCTACAAGACGGTGAGCACCGTGGGCGGTATGGCCTCCCATCCGTCCGATCCCGATGCGCACGGGTCCTACGGCTGGGCCGCGGTGCGCCTGGACGAGGCCGTCAACATCCCGTCCGCGCGTCTCGCGGCCCTTTGGCTGGCGGCCGCAGCGTGGGCCATGCCGGGCGCCGATTGGCGCAGCGCGCTCTTGTCCGCGGTCCGCGACGGCCCGCGCCATCGTGTGCGCAACGCCGGCTGGCCGGAGGCCGCCATGGCCGGAGCGCTGGGGGTGACGCTCGCAGGGCCGATCGACCTCGGAGGCCGCAGGATCGACAATTCGTGGATGGGGTCCGGCCGGCGCGCCTTGACGGCAGCCGATATTCACCGCGCACTCCGCCTTTATCGGATCGCCTATGTGTTTCAGGCGGCGGCGATTGGGCTCATTGCCCTGATCTTTCTGATGGTTTTCTAAAGGGGCGTTTTTCGTTTGAATTGCCGGGCCGCAAGGACTTAGCTCGTGCGCGAGCGCGCTTGGTCCTTGTCCGCGCCCGATCCCATCCCACGACCTCATCCGAGCGCCCATGCCGTTTTCCTCCGACATCTTTCCGCCGTTCCCCGAAATGGCGCCCGGCGAGGTCTGGCTTGTGGGGGCGGGACCGGGCGACCCTCGCCTGCTCACCGTCATGGCCGTCCATGCTCTGCGCCAAGCCAACACGATCGTGCACGACGCACTGGTCGATCCTCGGATTCTTCGTCTCGCATCCGACGACGCGGAAATCCATTTCGCGGGAAAGCGCGGCGGGCGGCCCTCGTCGCAACAGCGCGACATCAACGAGCTGATCGTTGCCGAGGCGAAAAAGGGGCGGCGTGTGCTGCGGCTCAAGGGCGGCGATCCGTTCGTGTTCGGGCGAGGAGGCGAGGAGGCGCGCGCACTCGTCGAGGCTGGCGTACCCTACCGCGTCGTGCCGGGCCTCACCGCGGGCCTTGCCGCACCCGCGCTCGTCGGCATTCCGGCCACGAGCCGCGACACCAACCACGCCGTGATCCTCGCGGCCGGCCACCGCGCCTCCGGCGACGAGGGCGCGGCGGACTGGGAGGCCCTGGCGGCCACCGGCCAGCCGATCGTCCTCTACATGGCGTTGGCGCAACTGCCCGAGATCGTGGCGGCGTTCGAGCGCGGCGGGCTTCCGCCCGATACGCCCGCCACCATCATTTCCAATGCGACCGGCGGCGAGGAGCGCATTCTCGAAACGCGCCTTGGCCGGCTCGTGTCGGATGTGAAAGTCAGTGGAATCGAGCCGCCTGCGATCATCGTGGTCGGGGCGAACGCCGCTCTGCGCGCCGTGCTTGCTCCTGGCATGGTTCGCCCATGAGGAAGAGGAGCCCAAAGATCGGCGCGAGCTGCGAAGGAGGAAGACCGTCTGCCCTCTCGTGCGCGCACCATAGGGCGGCGTGACGCGATGGCGGATCGGAGCGAGACCGCCGTGCCGCCGGTGTTCGCACCCGAGTTCGCCGATCGGTTCCGCGATCTGGTCTTGTGGCGCCGGGACGTGCGGCGCTTCCGCACCGACGCTTTGCCCGAAGGCGCCGTGGAGCGGCTGATCGAGCTTGCCTGTCACGCGCCGTCCGTCGGGAATTGCCAACCCTGGCGTTTCGTTTTTGTGGATGCCCCCGAGCGCCGCCACCTGGTGAGAGGCGCGTTCGAACGCGCGAACGAGCGCGCGCTCGCCGGCTATGAAGGCGAGCGGCGCGCGCTCTATGCGACCCTCAAACTGGAAGGGCTCGATTGCGCACCCGTTCATCTTGCCGTCTTTGCCGACGAGGCGACGGATGACGGGGCCGGGCTCGGCCGCCAGACCATGCCGGAGACGCTGCATTATTCGGTCGTGGGCGCCGTCCACACCCTGTGGCTGGCAGCGCGGGCGGAAGGGATCGGCGTCGGCTGGGTTTCGATCCTCGATCCCGACGACGTCACGCGCGCGCTGGAGATCCCCGGGAGCTGGAAGCTCATCGCCTATCTCTGTCTCGGCTGGCCGGTGGAAGAGCACCTGGACCCCGAGCTGGAACGTGCGGGCTGGCAGGGCCGCGCAGAATCGGCGGGCCTGGTGGTGCGCCGCTGAGCCGCTTGCACACCGTCGCCTGGGCGCTTGCCGGCCGCCGCCGACAGCGCTAAGGACAGAACAGTGACGAATGACAGAGCGAGGCCATTCCGTGACGGCACGCATCTACAAGCCGGCCAAGACCGCCATGCAGTCTGGCCTGGGCCGGACCAAGAACTGGGTTCTCGAGCATGAGCCGGCGGTTCCGCGCAAGATCGACCCGCTGATGGGCTGGACGAGCTCCGCAGATATGCGCGCGCAGGTTCGCCTGTCGTTCGAGACCAGGGAAGAAGCGATCGCCTACGCCGAGCGCAACGGGATTCCCTACCGTCTCGAAGAGCCGAAGCCGCGCCATCTCATCCGCAAGTCCTACGCCGACAACTTCAAGTTCGGGCGTCTCGGAGCCTGGACCCACTGAGCCGCGCGATCCTCCGGGCAAGATACGGCACGGGGGTGGGGTGTGCGCAGGCGGATCTCTTTGATATAGAAGGGCCACGATGACGGCGCGCGCCGCGCACTCGGGTGCGGGGTGGCGCCACGTGAGGCACGATCCCGTAGCTCAGTCGGATAGAGCATCTGCCTTCTAAGCAGAGGGTCGCAGGTTCGAATCCTGCCGGGATCGCCAACAGCTCCAATGCGGTGCGTTACAAAGCGGCTGCTCGACCATGTCGCGGGTCTGCTGCCCGGCGGGGGCAGCTTGGCAGGGCAAGCCACGTTGCGGATCGCAACAGCGTCCTTCAGCAATCACTCGGCGCGGGCTTGCCGTCGAAACGATCCAGCATCCACCGGACCGCCGCGCCGGCACTGTCGCGTCCCGCGAACATGTGCGTGCCGCCTTCGAGAACGTGTAGCGTCACCTTCGTCCCCTGACGGCACGAGGCCCGCATGAATGTCCGCGTGTTGTGAGGCCCGACGACCTCGTCAGCCGTCCCTTGCGCCAGAAAGAGGGGTGCGGACGACGCGGATTGACCCGGGGTGTTGCGATCCATGATGGCACGCCACGCTGGCAGAGTTGTCGGGTCCGCTAGGAGAAAGGCATGTCTCGCGAGGCGTGTCTCGTCGTCGTCTTCCTTGAGGAAATCCTCGATCGATTCGATGCAATCGCTTGCCAGCGCCTGAAATGCGCGGAAAGCGCCCGGCGCCACGACGCCCTCCAGCGGTAGCTTGAAGAACGCGGACCAGGAGTGAAGCGCCATTGCGGACAAGCTGCGCCCGCTCGACGTATTTTTGTCGGCCTCAAAGAGAGCCGCGAGATATGTCGCCGGGGCTGCCGCCGCAACGCCGACGAGTTTGAGCTCAGGGGCATATTCCCGCACGTGCTCTCCGGTAAAAAGCGCCGCGTGCCCGCCTTGGGAATGCCCCCAAACGGCGAACCGTGTTCCAGCTCCGCTGTCTTTGAGATGGCGCACGGCACGCACGGAATCGATCACGGCCCGCGCCGCGCTTACGCCAACGAGATACGGATGAGTGTCTTTTGTGCCGAGCCCGACATAGTCGGTGGCCACGACGACGAGGTTCGCATCCAGCATGTCATCGATGCCTTGGATGGTGCCGGCAATATCTGGCATCAATGTCGGTGCGCAGCGGGAGACGACACCCGAGGTTGGATGCGCCCACGCGATGACGTTACGCGGGGCTGCCGGTTTTTCCCCGTCGGGGAATATCGCGGCTCCGGTGACCGCAATCGGCTCGCCGTTCAGTCCGACGGACCGATAGAGGATGCGATAGGCCTTGGCGTTGTCGGGCGCGCCGCCTTCGAGTGGCCAGACTCTGAGGATGGCGCCCGGGGCGCTCTTCGCAAGATGCGCCTCCGAAACGTCAGCGGCAGCCGTTGCGATGTCCGCAGCCAGGAAGAGCAGGATAGCGCTTGTGGCAGTCGCGAGCTGGCGAATGGGCGAAGAGCGATAGAGCACGGAGTCACTCCCAAATATTCTGGAACGGCGTTATTTTTCGCAACGACACTAGACGGCGGCGTGAGCGGCCTTCCGCGATCGAGAGATGGTAGCCCGTTCCAAGGAGATGAGTGCATCGCGCTCGGTCGTTACGCACGTCGATCTGCGTGGTGACTCAGACTTGCGGTGTCGCAGGACACTTTTTGCGCAGAGCAATCCAACTCAAAAATTTACTGACGGTTCAACGTACAGCATGCGGAGCATGTGGCATTGTCGCAACGGAGCAAACCAAAAACACTGCTTTAATTTTGAGTTCATTTGATACGCGGTCGGACTTATGCCCAACTGCATCGCGTGTGGATAAGTCTGTGGACAAAAATGTAGAAGCGGCAAATAAAACACTGAAATAAAAGAGTATTTATCTGAACCTTGAAATGCCGCCGCAAGCGTATTGAAACCGAAAAGTACAAGTGTATGTCAGCGTTTAGGAGTTGCGTACCATGTTGCAGGGGGATGGGGGGTCGGCTTCCGGCCGACAGAATAAGCGCGACGTAAGACGTTTGCTTTTGACGGTCAGTGCAGCCGCGATAGCGAGTGCGCTGAGCATGGCCGCCATGCCGAATGCGGCGATGGCGGCGAATTGCGGCGCCGGCACCAACAACATTACCGGCACAAACTCGGGAAACACGAACGCCGGATTGATCGCGGGACTGACGTGCGCTCAGAATAACGTCGTGGGGGACGAAGCGCTCAGGTTTAACGGTGTCAGCGTCTTCGGGGTGGGATCCGGCACCGCCAATATTCAAAACAATCAGGTCTTCGGCGACGGCTCGCTCTGGGGAAACGGCGCCAGCGTAGGTGCTGGTCCGAGCACCGCGACCATCCTGAACAATTCGATCATTGGCGTAAACTCGGGCAGAGCCAATGGGAGCAGCCTGGCCGGCGGCAACACGAGCGCCGACATCCAGAACAACTTCGTCGGTGGCAACGACTCGCTGACGAACAACGGCTCCACGGGAGGCGGTGACGCGTTTGCAACCGTTCACGACAACTTCGTCGGCGGCAACGGCTCGTTGTCGGGTAACGGCGCGGCCTTTATCGGCTCTGGCAGTGCTGAGCTGATCAACAACGTCGTCATCGGAAACGAGTCGGGCAGCAACAACGGCGGCAGCGGCCTCGGCGCCGGCAACGCCATCCTGAGAAACAACGTCATTCTCGGCAACGACTCCGGAAGCGGCAACGGTTTCAGTGTTCTCGGCGCCGGCGGCGCCCTCATGGAAAACAACGTCATCGTCGGCAACGGGTCGGGCAGCGGAAACGGCGTTGACCTTGTCGGCGGTGGCACGGTCGTCGTCTCCGAAAACATCATTCTCGGAGATCTTTCAGGCAGCGGAAACGGCGGCAATGTCGTCGGCAATACGATCTTCGGCAATGGGTCCGGCAGTGCCAACCTATTCGGAGACGTCACCGACAATACGATCATCGGCGACGCATCCGGCAGCCTGAACTTCGGATCGGTCACCAACAATACGATCATCGGGAACTTCTCGGGAATTCTCAATCAGGATGGGTTCTCCGACAACACCATCATCGGCAACGCGTCGGGCTCCGGCAACGGTGTGGATTTCAACAACAACACCATTTTCGGCAACGGTTCGGGCAACCTCGCGGGCGACGACGTCAACAACAACACGATCAACGGCGACTTGTCCGGCAACGGCTACGGCGACGGGGCGAGCTTCAACAGCGTGTTTGGCAATTTCTCCGGCAACCTCGTCAACGGCAGCTTCAACAATGTCGTCGGCAGCGGCTCGGGGAACGCCGTCGAAGGCAACGGCAACAACGTGTTCGGCAATCTGTCGGGCAACGATGTCGAGGGCGACTTCAACACCGCTATCGGCTTCGGCTCCGGCAACCTCGTCGGCAGCAGCAACAACATCGCTATCGGCGTGCTCAGCGGCAACGTGGTGAGCGGCGACAACAACCTCGCCTTCGGCACACTGTCCGGCAATCTCGTCACCGGCGACAGCAACGCCGCCACGGGCCTCGTCGTCGGTAATCTCGTCGAGGGCTCGAACAACCAGGCGAGCGGAGCGCTCTCCGGAAACGCCGTCACAGGCGACAACAATCAGGCGAGCGGCGTGGCCTCGGGCAACCTCGTCGGCCTGCCTGGCAGCGACAGCAACAACAACATCGTCATCGGCAACTTTTCCGGCAATGCCATCTTCGGCGATAGCAACAAGGCCATCGGCGACGGCTCCGGCAACCTCGTGATCGGGAGCAACAACAAGGTCTTCGGCGACCTTTCCGGCAACGTCGTGGAGGGCGACAGGAACAGCGCCAACTCGTTCCTGAGCGGCAACTTCGTGACAGGCAGCGACAACAACGCCACCGGCACACTGTCGGGCAATGTCGTCGTAGGTGACCGCAACACCGCGAACGGTGACGGCTCCGGCAACGCCGTCTTTGGCGACGACAACCAGGCCCATGGCACCGGCACCGGCAACTTTGTCCTGGGCGGAAACCGCAACGTTGCGACTGGCACCTTCTCGGGTAACGTCGTCACGGGAGACGACAACCAGGCCTCGGGGACTGGCACGGGCAACCTCGTCGGTGGCAGCCGCAACGTTGCTGCCGGCGTCGCGACTGGCAACATCGTCACGGGTGACGACAACAACGCCACCGGAACGGGGACGGGTAACATCGTGCTCGGCGATCGGAACTCGGCGCAGGGCGTCGGATCCGGCAATGTCGTGCTCGGCGATGACAATCAGGCATCGGGCACCGCTACCGGCAACCTCGTCGGCGGCAGCCGCAACGTTGCTGCCGGCGTCGCGACCGGCAACATCGTCACGGGTGACGACAACAACGCCACCGGAACGGGAACGGGCAACATCGTGCTCGGCGATCGCAACTCGGCGCAGGGTGTCGGCTCCGGCAATGCCGTGCTCGGCGACGACAACCAGG
>ENA-UOUJ01000207-UOUJ01000207.1-activated-sludge-metagenome-genome-assembly--contig:-NODE-207-length-48198-cov-63.805891_pt1 | contig 48198 bp, 47 predicted proteins | sample MGYA00249839_ERZ747224 | MGnify/ENA primary metagenome ERZ747224 (study PRJEB28782, sample SAMN03220277) | activated sludge metagenome | biome: wastewater; feature: sewage sludge; material...
GCCCCGTTGGTTACCTCACCGTTCCAGTAGCGATTGGTTTTTAATGATGACAGTAGATTACCCGCCGTACCATTGCTGTTCGCTTCAAACACTTCTGCTTTCACCGTAACCGTTCCACCGGATGTTTGTGGTGCTACCAGCTCAATGGGGTTGTAGGTGGTTTTACCTACCGGCAACAGATAGTTGGTGGTGCCGGTTAAACCCGAAGGCAGTACCCATTCCATTGGCCCGTTTACATACGATGTGGCCGTTGCACCTGTAATGGTTCCGGTAACGGTTAACAGGTTGGCGGCTGAAGTAGTTAATATACCGGGGTTGGCTGCATTGAGCACCAATGCTACGGTACTCAGGGTTCCTCCACTCAGTGTTACCCCCAGCGGGTTTAAAGCAGCAAAGGATGCTACACTTCTGGTGGCCGGAATTTCCGGACCGGTAGTAGTGGGGCCGGAAGCGGTGGCATACACCAGGGCTAATCCACCCGTACCTATATTAAAGGTAGGCAGGTTATCGAACACCGGAGCAGGACTGGCTGCAATACCTCCGCGCTGAATTACCGGAGAGGATGCACCTCCAAGGCCTACAGTTATTTTATCAGTATTCGCTACTGAACCTCTGAAAAAGTTCAGCCTGTTTACCACATACTGATTGGATTGATTGAAAGTGAGCAAACCGGTAGATGCCAGGCTCAGCGCATTGTTTTGTACAAATGAGCCGCTGCCACTCAACACCTGATTGCCGGTGGTGGATGAAAACTGAACCGTTCCGATACTTTGCGTTCCTCCGGGCTCAGTTCCGGCGAGCACGCCGTTATTGATGAATGAGGGACCGTCGTGCACCAATACAAAGCCGGTGGTTCCGGATCCCGTGAATACATATCCGTTCGGGAATATTTCAATATTTCCTCCGATGAAACTGTTGCTGGCCACGCGTAACATCCGTGTGGTGGATAAATCTACCCGGTTATTTATTTCCAGGTTTGATATTGTATTGCCGGCACTTAAACCAAATCCTCCGGTATTGCCGGCTGCGCCGGGGGTACCGGAAACACCATCTCCTATCCGTAACGTACCGCCCGTTACCACTTTAGTGGCACTAAATGGCATGGAGAAAGACAGGAATGAAGTGCCCGCATGCGGATCAACAATGGTAATAGTTCCGCCTGACCAGTTTACTACCGTTAGGGAGCCTACTGAAAAAGCAGTGGCGGTAGCGTTCGCTGCTGCCTGAACATCTACATTTATATTACCACCACTCATGTTGAACTGAATGGTTGCAGTACTTGTAAAGGTGATGGTACCAAAGGCGTTGATGGTTCCACCCGTCATGTTTAACCGGCTGGTAGAACTACTGAAGGCCATATTGGTAGCTCCCGTACCATAGGCAAACGTTCCCTGATCCATATTTAACCAACCTGATACAGTTAGTGTACCCGGCCCCGTGAGGGTTCCTGTACCTACACTGGAAACAGAAGCCCCGGGGTGATTGAGCCATAAAGCTCCGGTAGTAGAACAAACAGTCTGTGCGCCATAGTACGGTGTTAGTACAGAGGCTGAATTTATTTTGAGAATACCAGAAGTAATGGTGAGGAAATTAGCGGCAGAGGTAGGTGCCAGTTGTGTAATTACCCTGTCGATATTTAGTACCGAGGTGCTGGTGGCGATAGGGCTGGTTCCCTTGTTTACCACAATGGCCCTGAAGTTACAAACCGGTCCGCTTCCGGAAACCGATGCAGGCTGTACCCCTCTGAAGTTTACGGTTACATGATTGGTTGCGCTGGCGGCCATGTCAAAGGTTCCGTTTACCGTCAGGCTACCGATACCCGCACCCCCTGCATCCAATCCGCCAATATTGAGGGTTTTAGTACCGCTACCATTATTAGATACAAAAGAAGCATTCGCACTTACTGTAACATTATTACCCACAGTTAGTGAAGCCTGTGTAACCGCTCCGGCGTATTGCAGGGTAGCCGCACCGCCTTCTCCCACCGTAAGGTTTTTACAAACGAGGCCCAACTGATCCAAAGTAACCGTTGCGCCGTCGGCAATCACCACATCATCCGCAGCAGTTGGCACAACGCCTCCCGCCCAGGTACTGGTTTGCGACCATAACCCGCCAGTGGTAGTAGAATATATAGTGCCGCCCGCACCGGTGGTAGTGTGGCTGCCACTTAAGTATGTCGATTCCAGTTCGGTAACGGCTGCTATTCGGTAATAATATGTTTCTCCCGGTAACATGGCGGTTTGAGCCAGTGAGTAACCGGTTCCGGTTCCTGCAGTGGTGGTGCTGGCCGTATTGTTGATGAGTGAATAATTAACCCCATCAAACGAACGGTATACATTAAACGAAGATTCATTGGTGGAGTTATCCACCCAGTTGATGGTAAATGAAGTTGGCAGGGAAGATGTTATGCTGAAATCAATTGGTGCCGCATTGGCTGCTATTTCAGCACGGGATACCAAACTGATTTCATCCAGTGCCGCGGGTGGATTTGCGATATCCGTAATATCCGATTTCCATGAAAAAATCAGGCGGTAGGTTTGTCCGGCCACCCCTGTAAATTTTAATGTAGAAGTATTATAACTCGCACTGTTGAGTTTATACATCCCGCTGGTGGCGCCTGTGCCAACTACCTGGTACACGTTGGATACCTGTGCAGTAGTAGTGGGCGTAACCGATGTAGGGGCAATGAATACTTTTAAATTATCCCAGTCAGATGTTCCGCCTCCTTCCCCTCCGGCTTTCCATTTAAAAGCGATATCCGCAACAGGCTCTCCAGCCGGTAAAGTGAAATCTTTATATATATGTGTTAAGGTGCTAACCTGAGAGTACGACCAGGTGCTACCGTTGTCTGCAGATACAAAAGCAGACCGTGTTCCTGCAGATGTTCCGGGCGGGTTCAGCGAAGAAGTAACCCAACCGTCGGTGGCTGCATTCACGGCCATCCATCCGTTGGAGGCCAGTGTAGCTCCGTTTTCAAATCCACCATCTCCTGAAGGGGAAATGAGCGTGGTTTGACCCTGCGAGAACAGTGGCAGGAAGCCCAACAACAAAATAAATACCTGATTGATGAACCCGTAAAAAAACTTGTTTACTGGTGTAATGGTTTTTGTTGATTTGTTGCGCATACACATATTTTTTAAAAATGAACCCCACAGAAAACAGTTTGTTTCCCGCAAGAAAAAAATGAAAGGCCAAAGGTGAGCAATGAAATACCGAAATGGTTACAGGTGGGGTAAGGATGTTTGGCTCCGTTTTTCGTAAGATATTGAAAATTGAATTTAAGGGAAGTTTTTTATATATGTTACAAGATGGTTAAAAAAAATTTTGATTCCCTTTACTTTTACCAACACACGGGTGCCCTTTTACATTTTAATAGTATACATGATATGCTACCCGGGAATTATCTTTGCACACTAATTTTTACAGCATGTTCAACATTCGTACAACCATCAGCCGCATAATTAAAGAAAACATCACCGAACAGGATGCCGTAGTAATGGGCTGGGTAAGAACTTTTCGTAATAATCAGTTTATAGCGCTGAACGATGGAAGTACCAACAATAACCTGCAGGTGGTTGCTCCCCTGGGTTTACTGGACGAAGCTACCCTTAAGCGCATCACTACCGGAGCCTGTATACGGGCTACCGGCCGTTTGGTGCCCTCCATCGGAAAAGGCCAGCAGGTTGAAATGCAGGCTGTAAAAATTGATATCCTGGGCGACAGTGATCCTGAGAAATTCCCCCTTCAGCCTAAAAAACACAGCCTTGAATTCTTGCGCGAAATTGCACACCTGCGTTTTCGTACCAATACCTTCGGGGCCATTTTCAGAATCCGCCATAGTTTATCTTTTGCCGTACATGAGTTTTTCCACCAACGCGGATTTTTATACATCCACACACCCATCATCACTGCCAGTGATGCAGAAGGTGCCGGTGAAATGTTTCGGGTAACCACCTTGCCCCTCGATGGCAGCGCGGTAAAAGACGGAGAGGTTCAGTTTAAAGATGATTTCTTTGGCAGAAGTACCAACCTGACCGTGAGTGGCCAGCTTGAAGGTGAACTGGCGGCCATGGCCTTCGGAAATATCTACACTTTCGGGCCTACCTTCCGGGCTGAAAACAGCAATACCACCCGCCACCTGGCTGAATTCTGGATGATAGAACCCGAGGTGGCCTTTGCAGATCTGGAAGACAATATGAACCTGGCCGAAGATTTCATCCGCTACATCATCAACTATGTGATGCAGCACAATGCGGATGACCTGGCCTTCCTGGCACAGCGCCTCGAAGAAGAAGAAAGACAAAAGCCCGTAACAGAGCGCAGCATGCCCCTGCTCGAAAAACTTTCTTTCGTGGTACAAAACACCTTTGAGCGCATTACCTATACAGAGGCCATACAAATATTAAAAGACAGCAACCACAACAAAAAGAAGAAATTCCAATACCCCATTGAACATTGGGGAACCGATCTTCAAAGCGAGCACGAGCGTTACCTCGTAGAAAAGCATTTTAAAAAGCCTGTCATCATTACCAACTATCCGAAAGAAATTAAATCGTTCTACATGCGGATGAATGATGACGGAAAAACGGTGGCGGCTATGGATATTCTGGCGCCGGGCATTGGTGAAATTGTGGGCGGCTCACAGAGAGAAGAAAGACTGGATGTGTTGCTAAACCGCATGCAAGAACTGAATGTGCCTGCCGAAGAGCTGGACTGGTACCTCGATACCCGACGATATGGTACCTGCATTCACGCGGGTTTCGGACTGGGTTTTGAGCGTATGGTACAGTTTGTTACCGGCATGGGCAATATCCGCGATGTAATTCCTTTCCCGCGTTTCCCGAAAAGCTGTAACTTTTAGGGCAGATTTTATTTATTGCATACCGATGAAGCTTCAGTGAAAAAGATGATATTCTTTCACTATTAAACTTTCAACTCATGAAAAAGCTCATCGTTTGCTGCTTTGTATTCTTTGCTACTATTGCTCACGCCCAAACTCCTGTTGAATTCATTCAACTGCTTCAAACCGTTTTGCCGGATGCAAAGAGTACGGCCCGCACCCAGCCCTGGCCTGCTTTTCCTCACATCACCTTTAAAAATAAAGTACCCGCTAAGCGCGGAACTTCCTATTACCAATCGGGTACAGCCTCCATCCTGGTGAATGGAAAAAAGCTCGTTTGTATGGATGATATCACGGAAAAAAAGAAAAACTGTGTATGGTCCATTGAGTTTGAAGGAGATCAGAAAGGTTATCACACGTTCTCCATCAGCCTGGTTAATTTTCCGGGTTACGATCCCGAAACACTGGCACAAACCCTTTTTCCCGGAAATGAAAAAGTGCTGACGGAGAGAACTGTTTGTTTAGACGGGTTTACCTTTAACGTAAACCGCTATACTTTGCTGGTGCCGGGAAAACGCAAAGCCTGGATGATTGCTGAATATGAAAACCGCAGCGCCACCGGTGCCCAGTATGATGCAGCCGGCTTTTCACACATCGTAACGCTTATGTTTTACACAGATGAAAAAGCTGCATTGAAACAATGTGGTTTATAAGTGTTGTATTTTCACGGTGGCCATGAAAAAGAATAAATCATACTTTGATTACTTATTGCAACCTTTTAGTTTGTTGCGCACCAAGGATGTACTTCGTGTAAACCCTACCGTTATACCCGAACGAACTTCGCCCGTGCATCCTGAAATATATCAGATAGATTATGATACGTTGCACCACGCCTTTAACCGTTTACATACAGTTGAAGAGGCTTTTGCAGGTGCAGAATCCTCCTGCATTAGCTGGATTAATGTAGATGGGCTTGATAAATCAGGGGTTGAAAAAATCTGTACACACTATGGTATTCATCCGCTGATTATGGAGGATATTCTCAGCCGTGGCCAACGGCCCAAAATGGATGAAATCAACGGGCTGCTATTTTGTTTGCTGAGTATGATGTATTACAATGAAGAAACCAAAACCGTTGAAACCGAGCAGGTGAGCATCGTATTGGGCAAACGTTTCGTGCTGTCGTTTCAGGAAGTGCCTGAAAGAGATGTGTTTCAGCAGATCCGGGATAAACTGAAAATTCCGGAAAGTAAATTGCGGCAAAATGGTGCAGACTTCCTGTTCTATGCCCTCATCGACGCCATTGTAGATCACTACTACCTGGTGATGGAACGACTGGGTGAAAATATTGAATTACTGGAAGAAGAGGTGATTCGCTCGCCCAACACCCGCAGCCTCGCACACATCACACAAATACGTAAGGAAATGATTGTGCTGAAACGCAACATTGCCCCCGTGCGCGAACTTATCAGTGGCATACTCCGCAGCGATACTGACCTCATTGAGGTACGTACTGAGAAATACTTTAAAGATGTGTACGACCATATTATTCAGGCCAACGACCTTGCTGAAAACTATCGCGACATGGTTATTAACCTGCAGGATTTATACCTCAGCAATGTAAACCTGAAACTCAACGAAGTAATGAAGGTAATGGCCATTGTTACCTGTCTGCTGGCACCGGCAACCGTTGTAGGTGGAATTTTTGGTATGAACTTCGACCGCATCCCATTGCTGCACAATCAATGGGGTTTCTTTATTTCCGTTGCCATTATGCTGGTGGTTCCCATTGGGATGATTGTAATTTTTAAACGCCGGGGTTGGTTTTAAAACCGTAATCAATTACTTCTTTTTATACACCGGCACGGTACTGCATGGCTCACCATACATCAAACTTTTTACCACCGGCTGCAATTTGCGGGTTAACGCCACATACACCGAAGCCGGAATGGCTGCATCTCCGCAACCTTTCAATACAATGCGCGCATCGGCAAAGGGTTGTGTATCCATCTGATCAATCTGTTGCAGCATATATTGTTCGGCAGCCTGAGCCGCTGTTCCAAAATACACCGCCCTGGCATGCGGTTGCAACGTACTGGCCGCAAGCATAAAAGCCCATTGCGGAATAATCGCATCGGCAGAGCAGGTAACGGTAACCAATACCTGCTGATAGGGTGTAACGTCCAGGTTTTTTAATGCCTCCCTGAAATCTTTTTCCTTCAATATCAACCCCATGAATAAAAAGGGTTTCAAATCAAACTCCACTATGCCCGGCTTCGGAATAAACGCGGCGGGGTCAATCGTTACAATGCCGCTCGCGGCCACTTTATTTACAATCTCTCCATTCATACTGCAAAGTTAAGCAATCCTTTTTCAGTGGTTCTGCCTCCAAACCGTGTTTACCGGCATAAAAAAACCCGGGACAAAATCCCGGGTTGATATCTTTTTACAAACGTATTAGAAATGCTTGCTGCGTGTGTCTTTAATATTCGCAATTTTACGCAGACTTTCATACCATCCGCCATTGGCATTACGCAGTGCATTCATGCGGTTGTTTTCCATGGCCTTTTTAGCTTCCTCTGTCATGGGTTCTTTGCTGGCAATGTTATCTACCTTAATCACAAACACACCCGAAGTTCCGCCAAAGGCAGGAGAAGGAGCTGTGGTATATGCTTTGTTGAACGCGGCACCTACCAACTTAGGTTCAACACCTAAACCGGTTACCACCTGGCTGTTCAGCGTGAGGGTAGAATCGGCACCCGCCTGCTGAATGGTTTTACCATACGCGGCAGCGGCAGATTCCAGGGTTGGTTTCTCCCCGATCTTCTTTACAATCATTTCTGTTTTCTTCTCTTTCAGAATCATAGGTTCTGCACCCATGCGTGCGGTGGCGGCATCCTGCAATCCTTCTTCATACGCTTTTACCACAGTGGCCACTACAAAATCTTCTCCAATGGTGAAAGGCTCGCTCACTGCACCCACTTTCGCTTCATTCACCCACTGCACCAATTGGCGTGCATCCTGCAAACTTCCTACGGTATAATCGTTTTCTTTTACCACTTGCGGATGTTCAACCAGTGTCAGTCCGTTTTTGGTAGCATATTCCGCCAGTGTTTTAGCACCGCCCTGCAATCCGGATGCCTTAGTTGCTTTCAGGCTCGCCGCATTGATGGTGGCTTCGCCCGGAATAATTTCCTTGGCTACAAATGCAATTTTATATGCGGGATTAAAATTCTTTTGCTGTGTTACTTCAATTACATGGTAACCAAACTGTGTTCTCACCACACCCCGTGTTCCGGGCGCATTATTGAAAGTGAAATCGTTGAACTCCGGCACCATGGCTCCAAAACCATAGGTTCCCAGGTCTCCGCCTTTATCTTTACTTCCATCTGCAGAAAACTGTGCAGCCAGTGCGGTGAAATCTCCACCGGCATTGATCACGTTCAGTAAACTATCGGCCAGATTTTTGGCAGATGCTTCATCACGCACCACTTCACCGGTTTGAATATCGTTGGTTACGATGAGGATGTGTTTAGAACGTACACTGTCCGGTAACATTTTAGTACCTATCAGTTTTGCAAGCACGTAGTTGTTGTTTTCAGCATACGGACCAAAAACAGTTCCTACGGGTTGCAGGATGATGTTACCTGCGTAAGCAGACTGAAAACGGGCAGCAGGTTTGTAGCTGTCTTCGTATTCAATCACCGACATATTTTTAGCAACAAAAACGGCCGGTGTGGTATCTGCTTCAAAAGCAGGTTTCAATTCCTGTAAAGATGTTTCCGTACGCACGCTATCTTCACGTGTGGCAAGCTGGCTGAAAGTAACGTAAGAAATCATCTTTCCTTTTTCCTGTTTAAACATCACCTTGTTGCGCTGTACATACTTATTGATTTCTTCATCCGTTACTTTAAAGGTGCTGTCGGGAAATTCGTAATAAGGAATGCTTACATAACTGATTTGTGCAAACTGTTGCGCCTGATCTTCATCGCGCTTTTGCATCCACTTCGGATAATAGGCACTTGCATTCAACATACCGGTGTATTTCGCTACGCGGGATGATAACTTCAGCGGATTCAATAATTGTACATCAATATTTTCTCGTTGCTCGCCTTTCAGTTTTTTGATGTTGGCAATCACTTTCTGTGCTTCTTCAATATTCAGTTTACCGGTGGCAGGATCGCGCAGAGCCTGTTCCTGTAACAACGGATTCTGAGGATCGTTGGATAATAATATATGTGAAAGCTCTTTGGAAGTAAAATCAATTCCCAGTTTATCAGACTCTGCAAAGAAAATCTGCTCAGCCACCATTTGGTTCCAGGTTTCTTCCCTGATCTGATAAGTACGGGCACCGGTTGGGTTTTGTCCGGTACGCTGACGCTCCATCTCTTCTGCCATCCGCGCTTTACGGTTAAATTCGTTCAGCTCAATCTCTTCGCCGTTCACTTTACCCACGGTGGTGGAGATAGGATTGAAGATGCCTCCACTCTGGCTGGAATCCATCAGAATAAAACCAATTAAACTCAGTGTGATTACCACTATTACTATTACCGCACCCTTTTCCCGGATGGTTTGAATAATCTGCATATACCTTAGTTAAATTTTGGAGGGCAAAAATAGGGGAATTTACCGGTTCAACAAATTGTGGAAAACGCATCAAATTCAGAAGGGTATTCAGTTTCTGGAATAATGATTAAAAAACGAAGGGTTTCATCCCGCCAAACCATTGCCTTTGGATATAAACGGTGACCCATATATATAGTATATGAAAACGCTTCATCCACATCATTATTCACGCTGCACCCAAAAGCTGTGTATAAACCCGCTTTTTCAACAAAGCCGCTCAGGCAGAATTGGTGTATAACCTCCCGACAACTGGCAGGCTGATTTTTTTGGGTAGATAATGCCCGACTTATCAGGATTTATCCCACAATTGTAAACAGCCTTTTTGCATTTTAATTATCCCCTTTTTATAAAAGGAAGAGATATTCACACGGCATCTGAAAAGTGAAGGAAATGTATACAATATCGCAGGCGTACATCATAACATATTTTTTAAAATGTGAATGCAGCGGGGATTGGAAGTGGATAAAGTAAAGTGTTTAACTTTACAAAATAATTGTCCGGTGAAGTTTCCACAAATACACACTCCTAATAATAGTAGCCGGTTTTAAATAAAATATGTATTAATATATATTATGTCAGATATTCACACACCACATACATTGGAAGAAAAAGGATACCTCGATATACCGGTGGATCCTTCCCTTGATCTTTTTGCAGAAATTGAAAAACTGAAAAAAGAAAAAAATGCGATTGTGCTGGCGCACTACTATCAGGAGCCCGATATTCAGGATGTTGCTGATTACATAGGCGACAGCCTGGGACTGGCGCAGAAGGCACAGAGTACCGAAGCGGATATGATTGTTTTTGCCGGCGTACACTTTATGGCAGAAACCGCTAAAATTCTCAATCCATCCAAAAAGGTGGTACTGCCTGATCTGAAAGCAGGATGCTCGCTGAGCGATTCGGCTCCCCCGGCGCTGTTCAAGGCTTTCAGGGAAAAACATCCCGATCATGTAGTGGTTACCTACATCAACTGCAGTGCAGAAATTAAAGCTCTGAGCGATTACATCTGCACCTCCAGCAATGCACAGAAAATTGTTGAATCTATTCCGGAAGAAACACCCATCATTTTTGCACCTGATAAAAACCTCGGGGCTTATCTGAATAAAAAAACCGGCCGTAACATGCTCCTCTGGAACGGAGCCTGTATGGTGCATGAAATTTTCAGTGTTGAAAAACTCCAGCAACTCAAACTCCGCCACCCTGAAGCAAAAGTAATTGCTCATCCTGAATGTGAGGAACCGGTTTTGGCTCTGGCTGATTTTATTGGAAGCACCACCGGATTGCTGAAATATACTCAAACCGATCCTGCCACTTCTTTCATTGTGGTAACGGAAACGGGTATTCTCCACCAGATGGAAAAGTCTAGTCCACACAAAACCTTCATTCCGGCTCCGCCCAATAATGCCTGTGCCTGCAATGAATGTCCGTATATGAAGTTAAACACTTTGGAAAAGTTATACCTCTGCATGAAGTACGAGCAGCCGGAAATCATTATGCCCGAACCGTTAAGGCTTCGTGCCAAACTGCCGATAGACCGTATGCTGGAGATTAGTGCCCGACACGGATTATAAGGTTCATCAATAAATAAAGTTTGTAAACTAAAATTTATTAATAATTTTATCGCCCTTCATTACTAAAACTAACTGATTATGGCAATTCCTACCGTTGATTTGGCCGATTTTTTAAGTGGTGACCCGGCCCGTAAGTCTGACTTTGTTCAAAAGCTGGGTAAAGCATACGAAGAAGTTGGATTTGTTGCAGTAAAGAACCATGGTATTCCCGATGAGTTGATTGGGCACCTGTACCAGTATGTGCAGGAGTTTTTCTCGCTTCCGCTGGAACAGAAAAAGCGTTATGAAATTCCTGAACTGGCTGGTCAGCGCGGATATACCAGTTTCGGTAAAGAACATGCCAAGGGAAGTGATGCACCCGATTTGAAGGAATTTTTCCAGTATGGTCAGGTACCCCGCGATGGTTTTAAGGAAGAGGAATACCCTCCGAATGTGCAGGTAGAGCAGGTAAAACAGTTCAACCCCACCTTTGAGAACGCTTACCGGGCGTTTGAACAATCGGGTAAAGCCTTGTTGCAGGCTATTGCCTTATACCTGAACCTGGATGAGCATTATTTTGATGAATTTGTACACAACGGAAATTCTATACTGAGGGCAATACATTATCCGCCCATTACCCAGGAACCTAAGAGTGCTATCCGTGCTGAACAGCATGAGGATATCAACCTGATTACGTTGCTGGTGGGTGCTTCGGCCGACGGACTCGAAATTCTCACCAAGCAAAACGAATGGGTGCCGGTAACCTCGCTGCCCGAGCAAATTGTAGTGAACGTGGGTGATATGTTGCAGCGTTTAACCAACAACAAACTGCGCAGTACCACACACCGCGTGGTAAATCCGAAGCGTGAATTGTGGCACACCAGCCGTTTTTCCATTCCGTTTTTCCTGCATCCGAAGAGCAGCATGAGTTTGCGCTGCCTCGATAGTTGCATTGATGAGGCCCATCCCAAGGCGTATGAAGATGCTACTGCCGGTGAATACCTCGATGAACGGTTGAGAGAAATCGGTTTAAAGAAATAAACCATGTACGTATAGTTGGCCCTGATTCGTCACATCCCTTTTCTGAAGGCAGTTTTAAGGTACACACTCACTGCTTTTGGTGGTCCGCAGGCTCACCTGGGCATGATGATGAAAACCTTTGTGCATAAGCGTCGGGATGTAACTGAACTTGAGCTGATTGATTACAACACCTTCTGCCAGATTATACCCGGAGCATCCTCCACCCAAACCCTTACCCTGATTGGGTATAAACGGGGAGGCCTCTTATTGGCCGTTTTAACGCTGTTAATCTGGATTTTGCCCGCCAGCATCCTGATGGGCGCCATTTCGTTTTTCATGACAGGAAACGACAGTGAGGTAGCTTCCAGGCTATTTCGCTTCGTACAACCCATGGCGGTTGGTTTTCTGGTGTATGCTTCCTTCACAGCGTTGAAGGTTTCGGTTAAAAATTTAATTACCTGGGTGGTGATGCTGTTGTCAGCGGCCATCAGTTTCTATTATTTCAAAATGCCCTGGATGCTCCCGGTACTCATTGTATTAGGCGGTATTGTTACCAACTTTAGCAACCGGCGTATTCCGGAGAAGGAGGTGATTAAGCCGAGGCAGGTGCGGTGGACCAACATCTGGTTGTTTGTATTCATTTTCGCGGTAGCCGGGATTTTGAGTGAAACGGCCAGAAAGCAGGAATGGGAACACCGCAAGGCTTACAACATGTTTGAAAACTTTTACCGTTTTGGAAGCCTGGTATTTGGCGGGGGAGATGTTTTGTTGCCTATGATGCTGGATCAGTATGTGGCACGTCCGGATGCCACACGGGTACAGGAAAAAAATCCGAATGCCATCCGCATTCCCCGCGATGAACTGCTCACGGGTTATGGGGTGGTTCGCGGCGTACCCGGACCCGTATTTTCGGTGGCATCTTACACCGGCGGGGTGATTATGAAGGATGAGGGTAAAACGATGCAGCTGATTGGATGTGCCATTGGTACGGTGGCCATTTTTCTGCCGAGTGCGTTATTGGTGTTGTTCTTTTTTCCGGTGTGGCAGTATCTGAAAAAGTATGTGGTGGTGTACCGCGCGCTGGAAGGTATTCATGCGGTGGTGGTAGGATATATGTTCGCGGCGGCCATGTACATCATGGGAAACATACGCCACACGATGGATACGAGAGATTTTATGATACAGCTTGGCGTTATATCCGCCACTTTTTTACTGCTTCGTTATTCTCGTGTACCCGCTCCCGTTATTGTACTGGTATGCATGATTGCCGGTGCGCTTTCCTGAATCATTTTTTGTAATACATCCCTTTTTCAATTTCCCGGATGACGGCATCGGGTACGAGATAGCGGATAGACTGATTCCGTTTGATTAACTCACGGATATGCGTAGACGAAATTTCAAGCAACGGCGCATCGGCAATGGTGATGTGCGCGCCTTCAACGGGTTCAACTACAAAGCCCGGGCGTTTGTAAATGATGATGGGGTAATTTTTGAGGATGAGTTCCCCGTTTTTCCACCGGGTAATATTCTGGAAACTGTCGCTTCCCATGATGATATGAAAACTGTGTTTTGGGTACTGTTCCTGCAGGTAGGTAAGGGTATGAATGGTATAGGAGGGTTTGGGCAGATGGAATTCTACATTACTAGCTTTCAGTCGGTGTTCTCCTTCAATAGCTTCCTGCACCAGAAAGTACCGGTGGTTTTCGTTGAGCAGGGTGGCTGCGGGTTTAAACGGGTTTTGAGGAGAAACGATAAACCATACTTCATCCAGCGGCATGGTTTGCACAATATGATTGGCAATAATGAGGTGGCCATGATGGATGGGGTTGAACGACCCAAAGTATAATCCGATGTTCATAACAGCAAGGTATTAGCATTCTTCAACAAGCACCTGATCCGCTTCGTTCAGTCGCAAACTGAGCTGATAACCCGAAACGGTTATAGAGATAGGGTCTTTGAGTGGGGCAATCTGATTCACCGTCACAATTTCACCGGGTACACAACCCATTTCCATCAGCTTTAAAAACAACTCCTCACTGGAGAAAGCTGTAATGCGGGCTGATTGGCCGGGTTTTATTTCAGAAAGCTTCTTTGTCATTCCAATCGATTATGATATCTGCAAAGGTATCCTATCCATTTGTTTTATATTTTCGAATTTAGAAACAATGATTCAATTTAATTATCAAACCCCGGTACGCATCCGGCACATTCGGTTGCTCAAATCCTTCTTGCAGGATATCATTCGCTCCGAAAAGTATACGCCAGGTCCGCTGAGCTTTGTGTTTTGTACCGACGACTTCCTCCTCCAGATCAACCAGCAATACCTGAACCACCACGATTATACCGATATCATCACCTTTAACCTTAGCGAAGAAAAGGGTACGGTGAGTGGAGAGATGTATATCAGTATCGACCGGATAAAGGATAACGCCCAACGCTTTAAGGTGCCGACATCCACCGAATTACACCGGGTAATGTTTCACGGCATCCTCCACCTGTGTGGTTACAACGATAAAACCAACAAGCAGGTAGTTCAGATGAGGGAGCGGGAAGACCACTACCTGAAGTTATACGCCAAGCGTTCCACGTAACACCGTTTCACCGGGAAACACCAAATGTTCCACGTAACACTGTTTCGGATGGAAACATTACTTTTGTTCCATGGAGGAGAACCGAACAGACTTTTTCACCCCGGAGGATATGCTGAAAGAAAAACGGAAATGGCAGATCGCTATGCGCCGGTATATTCTGGAAAAACAACCTTCCGCTCAATATGCCCCGTATTTCGGAATCACGGTAGAGGGCTTCAGGGAATGGATTGCCCTTCAGTTTGCCGACGGATTAACCTGGGAAAACTTCGGAAAACAATGGCAGTTTGAACACATCGTACCGGCACAGCACTTTAACCTCAACCTGGAGAGCGACCTGAAGCTGTTATGGAACTTCCTCAACATTCGGGTGAAAAATGAAGGGGGTCCTTCTATACTGCAGGTTTCCGGATTTGCGGCCATTGGCTATTTCAGGGAAATCCTTGAGCTTACCCAGCTGGAAATAGCAGAGAAAATGGTAGAAAAACTCCAGCAACTCCAAACAGGGGAGTTACCCTCCACCTTGAGGCAGCATTTAACCACACAAACCAAAGTATTCAGTCAGTTGGCCCGTTTGGAAGAGCACGACCTGTTGCGCATCAATCAGGGCGAAACCCTGGAGAATATCCTGCTCGAACAATCCATTTTGCAAAAGTTTGGAGGATGATCACTTTCGCCTTCATTTCGCTTTTGATATCAATTAACTTTGCACCCTTATGTTTCAGGAATATGATGTAATTGTTGTGGGAGCCGGACACGCAGGCTGTGAGGCGGCTGCCGCTGCGGCCAATATGGGAAGCAGGGTGCTACTGGTAACCATGAATATGCAAACCATTGCCCAAATGAGCTGTAACCCGGCTATGGGTGGCATTGCGAAAGGTCAGATAGTAAAGGAAATTGACGCCCTGGGAGGATACAGTGGTATAGTAACCGACCGAAGCGCCATACAATTTCGAATGCTGAACCGCTCCAAAGGTCCTGCCATGTGGAGCCCGCGCGCCCAAAACGACCGCGCCCTGTTTGCCACCACCTGGCGGGAAATGCTCGAACAAACTCCCAATGTAGATTTTTATCAGGATAAGGTGCAGGGCATCATTGTTGAAAATAATAAAGCCTGTGGTGTAATAACCGGTATGGGACACGCCATCCGGAGCCGGACCGTCATCCTTACCAATGGGACATTCCTGAACGGCATCATACATATTGGAAATCAACAGTTTAAGGGTGGGCGAGTGGCCGAAACGCAGGCTACCGGCATCACCGAACAACTGGTGAGCCTGGGTTTTGAAAGCGCCCGGTTGAAAACAGGTACCCCTCCGCGGATTGATGGCCGCAGCCTGGATTATTCCAAAATGGAAGAACAAAAGGGAGACAGCGAAATGGGCGGATTCAGCTACCTCGAAAAACCCATTCTGAAGCCTGAAGCCCAGCGCAGCTGCTGGATTACTTACACCAGTCAGGAAGTACACGATATCCTCAAAACAGGCTTCGACGAAAGTCCGATGTATCAGGGACGCATCCAGGGTAGCGGGCCCCGGTACTGCCCAAGCATTGAAGATAAAATCAACCGCTTCGCCGAAAGAGACCGTCACCAGCTTTTTGTAGAGCCCGAAGGCTGGAGTACCGTTGAAATATATGTGAACGGATTCTCTACCTCCTTACCAGAAGTAGTTCAGTTACAAGCACTTAGGAAGGTTCCGGGGTTCGAACACTGTAAAATGTTCCGCCCGGGATATGCCATCGAATACGATTATTTCCCCCCAACACAGCTAAAACCCACCCTGGAAACCAAGGAGGTACAAAATCTGTTCTTTGCAGGACAAATCAACGGTACCACCGGGTACGAAGAGGCCGCCTGCCAGGGACTCATCGCCGGCATGAATGCGCATTTGGCGGTGAAAGAAGCAGAGCCGTTTATTTTAAGCAGAAGCGATGCCTATATTGGCGTGCTGATTGACGATCTCATCAACAAAGGAACAGAGGAACCCTACCGTATGTTCACCAGCAGAGCGGAATACAGAACATTGCTGCGTCAGGATAATGCGGATATCCGCCTAACGGAAAGAAGTTTTAACGCCGGACTGGCAGGAGCAAACCGCATGCAAAAACTGGAAGAAAAACTGAAACAGGTGAATCACCTGAAATCATACCTGCAACAAACGGCGCTCGAACCGGCAGACATCAACCCATACCTCGAAAGCGTAGGTTCAGCCCCGCTGCAAAACAAACAAAAGGCCGCACAGGTTCTCCTGCGCCCCGGCATCAGCCTGAACGATATGCAGCATCACACCCCAACCTTACACCACCTGAATGCCCTGGAAAAAGAAATTTGCGAACAGGCAGAAATTCAGATCAAGTATGAAACATACATCAACAAGGAAAAAGAAATGGTGAAAAAGATGAACGAGTTGGAAAACTTGTCGATACCGGATAACTTTAATTTTGAAAAACTGGTTTCGTTAAGTGCGGAAGCCAGACAAAAATTTTCAAAAATTAAACCCCGTACACTCGGACAAGCATCGCGCATTTCAGGTGTTAGCCCCAGTGATGTACAAATCCTGATGGTGTATATGGGGCGTTAATCAGCAACCATGATGAACATATCAAAAGATAATCTCACACGCGAAAAAATATTCGAAGAGGCGCACCAACATATTTCTTCGTTTATGCGTATACGTGAGGTTGATGCCGGTCGCCCCTGGGGAGGATTTTTTGTGATAGACGAAGCGGATACGGATCGGTTCATTCAGGAATATTTTCCTCACCTCACGCGCGAGCAACTCGGTATATCCGGAAAACTCAGTCCGAAAATTTTATTGGTTGCACCACACAAAAGGCTGAGCTGGCAATATCATCACCGGCGCGCTGAAATCTGGAAAGTGATTGATGGAACAGTGGCGGTAGTAACCAGTAACGATGATGTGGAAAGAACACAACAAACACTGCAAACCGGCGATATCATTGAATTGAAGCAGGGTGAAAGGCATCGCCTGGTGGGATTGGAACAATGGGGAGTGATCGCTGAAATCTGGCGCCATACCGATGCGGAGAACCCAAGCAATGAAGATGATATTGTGCGCGTGCAAGATGATTTCGGAAGATAAAAATAAAAAAGGGTGAGGACCGGTCCTCACCCGTCAGCCATTACTCACGAAGTGGGTTTTCCGCCCATCATCAGGAGATCACTCACCTGCACCTCCGTAAAATAACGCTTCACGCCTTCTTTGTCTACGTAATTCCGGGTAACGAGTTTCCCCTCTACCACTACTTCAGAACCTTTGTTCAGATACTTTTCGGCAACATCTGCCACCTTTCCGAAAGCCACCAGATTGTGCCACTGAGTTTCGGTAACCTTCTCGCCGGCACTGTTCTTGTAAGTTTCATTGGTGGCCAGTGAAAACTTCACCAGCTTTTTGCCACCTTCAATTTCCTTTGATTCCGGATCAGCACCTAAATGCCCGATCAGTTGAACCTTGTTTCTTAATGCATTCATACGTACGGTTTTTAAAAAATGAAAAAACAATTGCTTGACGGTACAAAGAAACACCCTAAGCAATCTAACAGTCGTATTTCAAACGTTTTCATTCGTAAGTAAATGTTTATCCCTAAAAAGGTGCCCACTTTTTGCACCCAGGTGTGGTATTGTTCATCCTGCAGGCGGCCAGTAAATTGTGAATCTAAATCTGTACGCATGAATACCCACGAACGCACCTGCATCAGTTGCAGCAAAACACTGAAAGGACGGCTCGACAAACGCTTTTGCGACGATTATTGCCGCAACCAGTTTCACAACGCCATCAAATCGCCCGAAAACAACCTGGTTCGAAACGTAAACAACGCCCTCACCAAAAACCGGCGGATCTTAAAAAACACGTTTAAATCCACCCCGCCACCCCATCAGGTACATGTGGAAGATTTAATGCAGGAAGGATATGTATTCCGCTACCATACTCATTTTTTGAATGAAGCAACCCAGGGCTACGCCTGCTATGATTATGGTGTTTTGCTCCTGCCTTCCGGCATTTGTACCATCGTTCAGTGTGAAGGCAACCAGGTTAAAAAGGAAAAGATTGCCCAAGTGATAAAAAGGTATGGGTAGAAAAATAAATCTCCCGGCTGCGCCCGGCACCCAGGAGGATAGGATGAAGAAATATCTGTGTAGGTCCTTCAGTCGATAGAATTCCGATACAACTCATCGGAGATTGTAAACCCTGCCGGGAAAACCAGAATCCACCGGCAGGTTTCACGCGTATGAACGGAATATAATACCTTTGCGGCCTTTAACATTTATATAACCCGGCAGCAATTAGCTTTGCTGCAATCTATTGCATATATGAGAAAACTCGCCCTGCTGGCCCTTTGCGTTGTTACAGTATCTACCACAGTTGCACAAAAGAACAAACAGAAAATAAACCGGGCTGCCGACCACTTTATGGTTCAGCTCAGCTACGATTCCTGGCTGGGAATGCCCGACAGCATCAATCAGGCTCAAAGTGGTTTCAGCAGAGGAGCAAACGTATATGTGATGCTCGATAAACCCTTTAAGAACAACTCTAGGTTCAGCATCGGTTTCGGATTGGGTATTTCTACCAGCAACATGGTATTCAAAAGAATGGAGGTGGATATCACCAGCAATCAGCCCACGCTGCCATTTACCTCACTCAGCGGACAATCCTACTTCAAAAAATATAAACTCAGCACCACCCATGCTGAAATTCCGGTGGAGTTAAGGTTTATGAAAGACCCTACTCAACCTAAAAAAACGTTCAAGGCGGCTGCCGGCATAAAAGTGGGCACGTTGCTGAAAGCACAAACCAAGGCTAAAAACCTACTCGATGCACAGGGCAATGCCATTGGAAGCTATACCGAAAAGCAATCTTCCAAAACCTATTTCAACTCTACCAGAATTGCCGCTACCGCACGCATTGGTTACGGCATATTCTCCATACACGGAGCTTATACCTTGAACAACCTGTTTAAAGATGGCGTGGCACCGGAAATTAATACCCTGCAAATAGGTATCACCTTCAGCGGATTATAAGTTACGCGCAGCACATATGTTTTTCGCTCTGAAAGCTGATGGCGTTTAGTTAACTTTGCCACTCAATAGCTTTATCCATGAGCGACGCGATTAAACATGAGTGCGGACTCGCCTTTATCCGATTAAGAAAACCCTTCAGTTATTTCCAACAACAATATAACACCGTATTGTACGGCCTCTCTAAGCTCTATCTGCTGATGGAGAAGCAGCACAACCGCGGACAAGACGGTGCCGGTATAGCAACCGTTAAACTGCATACCGAACCCGGTTACCCGTTTATGTTTCGTACCCGAAGCGTAGATAAGCAACCTATGGCCGATATTTTTTCGGGCATCTGGAAAGAGATCAACCATATTGAAAAAGATCAACCCGGAATTAAACACCATCCCGGTTTAATGAAAGGGCATATTCCTGCCATGGGAGAAGTGCTGCTGGGACATCTTCGATATGGCACGCAGGGAAAAAACGACGTGGCCTACTGCCACCCGTTTGTGAAAAAAAATACCATCCCTTCACGCAATATTGCGCTCGCCGGAAATTTCAACCTGGTGAATACCGATGAATTGTTTGCCCGGTTAAACATCACCCCCGGCGATTTTGAACGTACGAGCGATTTGGCTGCCATGCTCGAAGTGTTTTATCATTACCTCGTACTGGAGGATGAAAAAAACCCCAACCAACCGAACCTCGAAGAAATTTTAAAAACAGCGGTACCGTTGTTCGACGGAGGTTTTCATGTGGCCGGTATTTTGGGCAATGGAGATGCTTTTGCCGTTCGTGATGCACACGGTATTCGTCCGGCGTATTATTTCATCAACAACGAAGTAGTAGTGGCCGCCAGTGAACGGGCCGCTATCCGCACCGCATTCAACCTTGGAGAAAATGAAGTGAAGGAGCTGATGCCCGGCGAAGCATTGATTGTACAGGCCAATGGCGATTGTAAAATAACCCGCGTGGTGCCGGAGCAGGAACGCAAAGCGTGTAGTTTTGAACGGATTTATTTTAGCCGCGGTAGCGACGAAAAAATATACAAAGAACGCAAAGCACTCGGATACCACCTCAGCAACACTGTGCTGGAAGCTGTTGATTACGATTTAAAGAACACCATCTTTTCGTTTATTCCTAATACTGCTGAAACGGCTTTTTACGGAATGATTAAAGGCGCGGAAGATTACCTCAACCAGATCAAGGTGAATCGCATCCTAAGCTGGGGCAGCGAGGTGAACGAAGAGAAACTAACGGAGATGGTTAACCGAAAAATTCGTATTGAAAAAATAGCCATCAAAGATGTGAAACTGCGCACCTTTATAACCGAAGATGAAAGCAGGAATGAAATGGTGCAACACGTGTATGATATTACGTATGGCACCGTGCGTCCGGGTGAAGATACGCTGGTGGTGATTGATGACAGTATTGTACGCGGTACCACCCTCAGGGAAAGTATCATCCGTATGTTTGGAAGATTACAACCCAAACGCATTATCATCGTTTCCTCCTCTCCGCAAATACGCTATCCAGATTGCTATGGAATTGATATGAGTAAGCTCGGCGATTTTATTGCCTTTCGCGCAGCGCTGGAATTGCTGAAAGAAACCGGGCAGTTATCTCTGCTTCAGGAGGTGCTCGATCGTTGCAGAACACTGGAACAGCAAGGCGCTCTCCATACTGAAAATGTGGTGCGCAGTATTTATAAGCCGTTCACCCTGGAACAAATCAGCCGGAAGATTGCACAGATGATTACACCGACAGACATGACGATACCGGTGGATGTTATTTTTCAAAAAATTGAATCATTGCATGAGGCGTGTCCGGGTAATTTGGGCGACTGGTATTTCACCGGAAACTATCCTACTCCGGGCGGTAACCGGGTGTGCAATAAAGCCTTCATCAATTTTATGGAAGGAAAAAATGTACGCGGCTACTAACCGAAAATTTCGTTGAGCATTCCGGCCAGGCGAATCCCGGCTTTCAGTAACTGATTGTTCAACGCCTCTACATAATCATAATTATACTTGTATTTCAGCTTGGCTTGTGCAGGGGTGTTGTTGTAAATATGATTGGCCAGTTCGTACGATTCATACAACCAATCACTCACCGACTGCTTCATCCATAGTTGCTTCTGAGCCGGAGTGGCGTGATTAATCCATTGAACGTATTCTGTATAACTCAGTTTCTGATATTGTATTAGCTTATCATCCCACACCTGATGCAGGTTTACGGATTCATCAAACCAGGATACCTGCACGCGGTTGCCGCCACGGTCTTCCGGCCGGCCGGTATGCAAAGGCTGATGCACATCTCCTACAAAATGAATCAGCAGTTTTAAATAATCTCTTTTCAGTGAATCCGGTAAAGAGCCAGACTTCAGCGCCTGGCGTAAAAACACAATTGAGTTATAGGCGTTTTGTGAGGAATCTCCGGCAAGATTGCGATTGAATTCGCTCAACGTCATGCCGGGTTTAAAATTGATGTAGTGAGATTTATCCAGTGAATCATATTGCGGATTCGATTTAATGAAATCAGCCCAGTTACTGCACATGGCAATGGATTCATTGCCCAGGATGCGGCGAATGTTTTTCTTTGCTTTAGGTGTTAAATGTTTTTCAGCAATTTCACCCACAATGCGGTGCCCCTGCATACCCCATCCCATAGCGGTACCGGAAATTCCGGCGAACAATCCAATCAACACCACTGTAATCCATGCAAATGATATTCTATTCATAGCGGTTAACGTTTTAATTGTTGTTCATACAAAGTAATCCATTGCTTCACGCTCATTTTCTTCATCAGTTTTCCAATCAGTTCAAACGGAATGGAATCTGTTTTCTTAAAACGAATACAGCTTTTTCCCATGTCGGGTTTTTTACCGGTTACTTTCTGATAGTTTTCAGTAAACCAATCGAGCAACTCTTTATTAGCGTATACGCCCATATGGTAGAGTGCAATAAAATTTTTTTGCAAAGCAATAGAAGCAAATGGCAAAGGCTCTTCAGGCTTGCAGTGATATCCGGCAGCATACAGGCTGTGCGGCACCACGTATCCAATCATTCCATAACTCATGGTTTCTTCAAACCCCGCGGGAATGTGTTGAAGGATGGTTTCACGCAATTGGGTGAACGCTTCTTTTTTGGAAGGGTCTATTGCTTTCAGGTAATCGGTTACTGCTTTGGCATTGCTTTGCATACCGTAATTTACTGAGTTTGCAACATACGCTTCAACTTCTTATCTAAAAAGAAAGTACCAAAGGGCACCAGCGACAACAGGAAGGCAACGGTAGCTTCACCGAAGGACCATTTATACTGTTTCCAAACCATTAAAAGCAGGATACAATACAGTACAAACAACGCGCCATGTGCCGAACCGGTATATCGTACGGCCCAGTCCATTCCACCCCAGTATTTCATAGGCATGGCAATGAAAACCAAAACAATGTAGGAGATACCCTCAATAATGGCGGTTGACCGGAACCATTTTAATGTGCTGTGATCTGTCATGTTTAAAAAGTTGTGGCAAAATTAGTTCAAAACAAACTCTTGGTGTACAGTTTCACATTTTATCATGCAGTAGAAAAACAAATGATTGCAGATGTTTAAAAAATCATGCATAGCGTATCGTCAGCATGAGAAATACGAGGTTACACTCCGGAATTATAACACCTGTTTTACTCGTCGGGTTTACGGCAATCCATCTTCAACAGACTATACAGATATAAAAAAAGGATGATACATGGTTGAATCATGAAAGAATGGCATTAACTTTATGGGAATACCACCAACGTATGAAACGCATTTTACTGATAATGGCATTGTGTATGGGAGCGGGTGCATTGTGTGCTCAAACCAGGGCGCCGAAAGAACAAACCACCTCTGTTCAGGAATCCCATCCGGCCCTGAAAGGAAAAAAAGTAAAGCGTGTACCCGAAACCGTTCGGTTGAATTTTACTCATCAGTTTCCCGGAGCAGAATCTGCCCGCTGGTACAAAAAAAACCAGTTGTATCGTGTACAGTTTTCACTGAGGGGCCAGTTACACATAGCGGTGTACAATGAGCAGGGCGAAAGGATGGATTAATGGCCTCACGGTTGCTTTTCCACAAAGGCCTTAAAATCTTCCAGAAATTTTCTCGATTGTTTTTTAAATGCACCGGGCATCAGCCAGCCTATAATCTTCATAAAACCGCTAAACTTGAAATCCTGATCGTTGATGTATAAGGTTGAGGTGGCAGATTGTGCTTCAAACCGGCTCACAACGATGTTAAACACACCCCGGGCTTCAAAAGAAACCTTAAAGGAATGCGGTAGGTTGTTTTCGAGAATGGTTTCAAGCATGGTCATTTCCCGGTTCCCCATTTTAAACACGAAGTTGGTTTTGGCTCCCGGTGTACCCGGCTCACCGCTCAGGGGTTCCATTTTAATAAATCCTTTCATCCACTCGGCATAAGTATCGGGGTTGGTGAAATGCCTCACCACATCCTGCAGGGGTTTTTCAATTACAATCTGCTCACGGTATTGCATAATCGAAATTTTATGTATTCAACCATCAGAACAAAACCTTATTTACCCATCCCTTCATCCTTCCATGTTTTGAATAAAGCAATGGTACTATCGCTCAGGCGGGCTTTTTTCATAGGCATGTATCCTTTGGTACCGGGATATAATTCAATCCGGCGGATGATATCATTGATTTGCATGGAAACATCATCATACGTTTCGAGGGATGCTTTTTTTCCGTCTCTTGATGGGAAATGGCAAGGGCTGCACTGAACCGAAACTATCGGCTGAATGTGTTGTGCATAACTTATGGTTTGTTTGCTGCCGGCAGCTTTTTTGGAAGAGGAGCAATATGTAAAAAGGAAGGTGCCGCCTATCGCGACCATTAAAAGTTTGAATTTCATACAAAGAAAAGTTGAGGGTGATTCAGTTAGTAAAGCATAAATTTAATGTATGAAAACGATATATATCATCCGGCACGCTAAAAGCAGCTGGGCCGATCATTTTTTATCCGACTTTGAGCGTACGCTGAATGCCCGCGGCAGGCAGGATGCACCCATGATGGCCGAGCGATTCAAACAGCGTGGAATAAAGCCGGATGGCTTTGTTTCATCCCCGGCAATGCGTGCCAAAACAACCGCAGAAATTTTTGCATCCACCCTTGGGTATCCGTCGGGAGATATTACGTATGTGAATGAACTGTATCATGCAACCCTCAGCACGTTGTGGACGGTTATCAGTTGGTTCAACGATGCACTGAACAGCGTAGCCCTGTTCGGGCACAACCCGGGATTAACAGATTTGGCCAACAGCATGACGGAAACCATCCGGATTGACAACCTGCCCACCTGCGGCATCTTTGCCGTACAAATTGAATGCACAAGCTGGGCGGAGGCGGAACATGCCCACCGCGAGTTTTTGTTTTTTGATTATCCGAAAAGGATGGATTAAAATAAATAAGTAAGCACAGATATACATCCATTCATTTGCAGCAGAGGTGTTGTGTAGGAAAGATGAGCACAGATGAAACAATACAAGCAAGTGAAATGATTCGGATTCAAATTCATTTATAATTGTAAACAGATACAATAACTTCGTTTATAAAGCTACTGTAATGAAACAGATTAATGCGCAGCGTGCCGTCATTCCTAATCCATTTGCAGATACACTGAAGCACAATACACGGTGGATTATTATGGGATTACTGGTTTCTGTGGTACTTACCCTTATGTTAGATTATGTGGAATCGAAGCATCAGTATTTTACATATTATCTTTCCGAGTCGTTTTTGTTTAGTTCATTTTGGTGGCTATTCGTTCCGATATTTCAATTACAAATGATGTATTTCGAACGCTTCAGGCAACCTCGTTATACAGTTGGGATTATCCTATTATCAGTAGTGGTCCATCAGTTACTCTATCCGGCTGCGGTTTTCATTCTATCTGCCGCATTTTATCCCCACACATTCAGCTACTGGCAAACCTTTACCTATGGGTTGAATGAATACCTGATAATTGATGCAATCGTTTGTTCCATATCCCTCTTGTATTTATCACGAAGCAGATTCTTTCGTACTCAAGAATCCATAACTCCAACCATTCCAACCCATGCCGCGGTAAAACAACCGTTTTCGGAAACGATTTGGATAACTGAGGGCACTAAGCGCATTTCTGTTCCGGTAAAAGAAATTCTGTACATCTCAGCAAGCTCTCCCTATGTTCATCTACATTTAAAAGAACGAAAGTATTTGCACGCAGAAACATTAAAATCGCTGACGGGTCAATTAGATAATCAGGTATTTGTAAGAATACACAAATCATTTATGGTGAATATTCATTTTGTACAATCCTGCCAATCCCGGTTGAATGGTGATTATGATATTACGTTGATGAACGGCGTACAACTGAGGTTGAGCCGCCTGTATGCAAAGGCTTTTAAAACAATCTGGACAACAAGTCATCGTGTTACGGTATAAATCACACGGGTTAGCCTATAAGATTTTGAGGCATGCGCCCTGGAAGTGAATTTAGCAACATCAGCCTTAGGCAGGGTAATGCCTGTTGTATGGTATAACTGATTCATAAAAAAAATTCCAGCGATGAATAGCATGACTACTTCCTTATTGTCCTTAATAATCGGACTATCATTATCCTCCTGCAATGCACAGCAGGGAAATCAGGCGCAATCTCTTCCCACGCAAAGCACCCCCGTGGGTGGAAATTTTGAAAACAGTTCCTACACTTATTACGGTATTCCTGCAGTGTTAACGTCGGTAGATACCAGTGCGGGATATAACGAGGGAGGGCAAAAGCTATTAATAACCGGAAAAGTGTATCAATCAGACGGGAAAACGCCGGCCCCGGATGTAATTATTTACTATTATCATACGGCACCTTCCGGCCGCTATGAACACCGCGTTTCAGAACCCAGGAGCATGCCGCCAAATGAGAAGGGTCAAACACATGGATATTTACGCGGCTGGGTAAAATCGGATCAAAATGGGAGTTATAAGATATATACCATTCGTCCGGGGGTATATCCAACGCGTGATGAACCGGCACACATTCATTTAACGGTGAAAGAGCCCAATCATTTAAGTGAATACTATCTGGATGATATTGTTTTTGACGATGACAAACTGTTGAATTCGGCCGCCAGAAAAAAACTGAAGAATCGGGGAGGAAGTGGCATTGTGCGATTGTTGGTTACAGACTCGATACACATAGCAGAGAAGGACATAATACTGGGGTTAAACATTCCGGGTTATCCTATCAAGGAATCAGGTTCAATTGCGTCGGGTTTGAATATTGGAGAAGACCAGCCTTCCTTTATTCCCTATCATGCGTATGGGCCGGATAAGGGAAAGAGAACTTGTCCGGTTTGTAAATATGGCAGATACCACGGGTTAATATTATTCACCGGTAATAAAGCCTCGTGGGATGATATAAAGAAGTGGCTCATATTTCTTGAAAAGGAAAGTGTGAAAAGAGAGAAGTATCTCAAAGTTTATTTTGTGTATGGCAACAGTAATAACTATAGCAGATCTGATCGTGAGCTACAATTAGAACAATTGGGCAAAGAACTAAACATTCAAAATACAGCGTTAACGTACGTGCCCTCTTTTGATGATGAGTCTACGGAAGCGAACTTAAACAAAATCAATCCGGAAGCGGAAAGCACCATCATTTTGTATAAGAACAGAAGAATTGTTGATAAGTACATCAATTTAAAACCCACCCCTGAAAATTTTGAACTTCTAACAAAAGCAATGGAAAACACGAAAGGGGAATTTTTTTATTTACCGGGGATGGAGCATGATTGACTATAAAATATACTGAAATGGGATGCATAAGTTTACACCATTCGGGAGAGGTTGGTCAAAGGTTTACATCATAGTATGTGTATAGAAGGTATTACATCCGCATTATCCGACCCCTACAGGGTCGTAAGACAGTTCTAACCGGCTGTTATAAATATTGCAACCCGAAGGGTTGCCGGAGAAGGGCGAGTGGTTTCATTAAGCGAATCTTCATCAAAAAATTTAATAAAAGATGTCAACGCCACAAGCTATGATGCTGAACAAATAGCGTATCCCGAAGGGATACCATGTGTATAGTAAATATTACATCAGTATTATCCAACCCCTACAGGGTCGTAAGACAGTTCCAACCGGTTGTTATAAATCTAACAACCCTTCATGTTGCTGAAGACGAAACGCGATATACATGTAACCCAAATCTATACACTACCCCCACCGCACAAACGCTTGTACGATTTACTGGTTCTTAATAACCTTCCCCTTCCTCTTCATATTAATCACTAGCACACCGGCTATTATTAAACATCCGGCAAATATTTCGAACAGGGAGAGTCGTTCGTTTAGCATCAGCATGGCAATGAGGGCCGCCAGAAAGGGTTGGATGTAAATGTAACTTCCGGCAATGGAAGCGCCCAGCGTGCGGATGCCGTAAATGTTGAACAGGTAGGCCAGAAAGGTTCCGCAGATTACAATCATAAACAGGTAAATGAAATCACGCCCCGAGTAAGATGCCCAGGGTATTTGCTGAAACTCCTGCCAGCCAAAAGGAAGTATCACCAGCGTACCTATCGTGAACACCATGCGGATGATCATCACGTTGTTGTACTTCAACATGAGTGGTTTTACCAAAATAAAATACAACGCATAGGAAAGCGCATTCAGCAACACCAGCAAATCTCCCCACAGTACATTCGATCCGGTTCCGCTGCGGGTACCCGAAACAATCAGTAAGGTGGCACCGGTTAACCCTAAGAGGAGTCCGCCTGCCTTTTGAATAGAGAAGGCCTCCTTTAACACCCAGGCAGCCATAATCACAATGAGTATGGGAGTGGCCAGCATCAGCAAGGCTGCGTGTGTGGAATACGTAAGCGACAGTCCCTTTAAAAACAACAATTGATTGATGGCAATTCCGGTGAGGCCACAGGCAATAAAACGCCAGATATCTTTGGGATCTATTTTAGTTTTTACCGGCTTAAAGAAAAACAGCAGCCACAACAACGCGGTTGTAATTCCGGCGCGAACCAAATTTAATCCGAAGGGTTGCATCAATCCCGCATTCAGCAAGTGTTTAACAGCAGAGAAGTTGAAAGCAAAAAATAAATTGGTGCCGAATAATGCCAGGTGTGCGGTGTAAAGGTTGCGCAAGCAAAAAATATTTTTACAAATATCGGATGAAGCAATCAATTCACAGCGTGTACCATCAGCCGGCGAGGTGGTGCATGAAAAAGGCCGCCCATGAAGGTGCGGCCGATACTTACTAACCCATACAAGTTTTATGCTACTTCCTTAATTTTCTCACGGATTTTATTTTCAATTTCCGTAGCCAATTCAGGATTGTCTATCATCAGTTGTTTCACGGCTTCGCGGCCCTGACCCAGTTTATCATTGTTATAACTGAACCAGCTTCCGCTCTTTTGAACGATGCCCAGTTCAACACCCATATCAATAATTTCACCGGCTTTCGAAATGCCTTCACCGTAAATAATATCAAACTCAGCCTGGCGGAAAGGAGGGGCTACTTTGTTTTTCACCACCTTTACCTTTACATGGTTACCTACCACTTCGTCGCCGTCTTTAATCTGTGCCATCCTGCGAATATCGAGGCGCACAGAGGCGTAGAATTTCAGGGCATTACCACCGGTAGTGGTTTCGGGGTTACCGAACATCACGCCAATTTTTTCGCGCAGCTGATTGATAAAAATGCAGCAGCAATTGGTTTTGGCAATGGTGGCGGTTAATTTGCGCAGGGCCTGGCTCATCAACCGGGCCTGCAATCCCATTTTACTGTCGCCCATTTCACCTTCCAGTTCTCCTTTGGGTACGAGTGCGGCTACGGAGTCAATCACCACTACATCCAGGGCACCGGAAAGGATCAGTCGGTCGGCAATTTCAAGAGCCTGTTCGCCATAATCCGGCTGAGAAATCAGGAGGTTATCAATATCTACGCCCAGTTTTTGAGCATACTTACTGTCGAAAGCGTGCTCCGCATCAATAATGGCGCACACACCACCTTTTTTCTGAGCTTCGGCAATTACATGCGTGGCCAGTGTGGTTTTACCGGATGATTCCGGTCCGTATATTTCTACTACCCTGCCGCGTGGAAGTCCGCCAATACCCAGGGCGAGGTCCAGCCCGATGGAACCGGTTGAAATCACTTCCTGTTCCGGCCGAACTTTTTCGTTCATCAGCATTACCGAGCCTTTTCCAAAATCTTTATCGATTTTTTCCATGGTCAGCTTAAGGGCCTTCAGTTTTTCTGCATTTGCGTTGCTCATTGTTTCTGTTTTAATGGTTGTATCTGTTTGCTTGTAAAGTTATGAATTCAAAAGTAGGATATTAAAATGATAAACACTAATAAATTTAGCAAAAAAATGATAATATTTTTAGCGACGAAAAAACCCCGCTATTACACGGGGTTTTAAAATCTTGGGTACGGTTTAAAACCGGGCTAAAGAGAAGAATTATTTTTTACCTGTACAATACCCCAACGGGGTGATATGTGGGTTACAGGTTTGAAAACATATAGATATCGTCTTTCAGAGAACCCGGGTCCATTTCACAAATAGGGTTAATCAATCCGTTGTTCAGGCCATACACCCAGCCGTGTAGCTGCGGACCGTTTCTTTCGGCCCAGGCTTTTTGCACGATGGCGGTACGGGCCACATTGGTTACCTGCTCTATCACGTTCAGTTCTACCAGCCGGTTTACTCTTTCTTCTTCCGTGGGTTTACTGTCGATTTCTGAGCGGTTGGCCTGATAGATGTCTTTGATGTTTTTAATCCACTGGTTAATGATTCCGTAATACGTAGGAGACATCGCGGCTTTCACGCCACCGCATCCGTAATGCCCGCATACAATAATGTGTTTCACTTTCAACACTTCCACGGCGTACTGCAGCACACTCAGGAGGTTGATATCGGCGCTCACTACCAGGTTGGCAATGTTGCGGTGTACGAAAATTTCACCGGGATCGGTACCGGTAATTTTATCTGCCGGTACGCGGCTATCACTACAGCCAATCCACAGAAACTCCGGGGCTTGTTGTGCAGAAAGCCGGTCAAAAAATTCAGGATCAATTACTTTTTGTTCTCTGGCCCAGGCCTTGTTGGCGAGGAGCAATTTTTCGTAAGAATGCATGCTGTTGGTTGTTTTTTATTCTGTTTAATGTGCTACATCATCGTACACACGTTTGGGTTTCAGGCTATTGATTTTTACAAATCCTTTTGATCCGTTGCCGTTCATAACGGTGCCGCTTAGTTGCACATTAATCTTTTTGTTCGGTGCCTGCTGCATGAACTCCTCAATGGTTTCCATGATGTCGCGGTCGATATACTCAGCTCGGGTTATATCAATCAGTAAGTTGCTGTTTTCGGGGATACTTTCAAACTTTTTCTTGATGATGGGTTTACTGAAGAAAGAAACATCCTTCCTCAGCCTCAGCAGATAATTATCCTTGTCCTTCACCATGAAAATAGACGTGCGGAAGTTATCCCGCAGGATGTAGAACACGGCTACAATGATACCGATGATTACGCCCATCAGCAAATCGGTGATTACAATGGCGCCGGTAGTTACTACGAACGGGATGAACTGATCCCATCCTTTACGATAATACTCCTTAAACAGCGAAACTTTTGCCAGCTTGTATCCGGTAAATATCAATACGGCAGCCAGGGCGGCCTTGGGAATCAGGTTCAGTATGGCAGGGAAAAATGCCACACATACCAGAATCATCAATCCGTGTATGATGGTACTGGATTTACTTTTTGCACCGGCATGCATGTTGGCACTGCTGCGCACAATTACACTGGTTAACGGCAAGCCTCCCAGCAATCCACTGATGATGTTCCCCGAACCCTGAGCCAGTAACTCCCGGTTGTTGGGGGTAACCCGCTTGTAGGGGTCAATTTTATCCACCGCCTCTATACCCAATAGGGTTTCCAGCGATGCCACCAAAGCAAGCGTTACGGCAATTACCCAAACATCTCCGTTGGCCAGATAAGAAAAATCAGGATGCTGAAACAATCCGGTGAATTCTTCAAAACTTTTGGTTACCGGCAGGTTGATGAGGTGTCCGGGATTCATAGCACCGCCACTTCCGGCAAAGGAATAAATCAACACACCTACCAATACGGCCACGAGCGGACCGTTCACCACCTGAAAAATCTTTTTGCTCTTCACCCACTTGGTTTCATACACGATCAGAATGGCAATACCGATTAATCCGATGAACATGGCCAGGGGAGTAACCTGTGCAGCCAGGGCTGTGAACAGTTCGCCCAATGCCGGATATTCTCCCGACTCAATACCTATGAGGTAAGGGATTTGTTTGATGATGAGTATGATTCCAATGGCCGCAAGTAACCCTTTGATAACGCTGTTGGGGATGTAGTGTCCGATAACACCCATCTTAAAAAAGCCCATCAGTAATTGTAAAATACCGGCCAGTACTACTGCCAGAAAGAAGGCTTCCACCGCAGGAAGTTTGGTTACCGCTGCTACCACAATGGCTGTTAAACCGGCAGCTGGTCCACTCACACTCAAATGGCTTCCACTTAAAAACCCTACCACCACACCACCTACCACACCGGCCACGAGGCCGCTGAATTCATTCACCCCACTGGCTACGGAAATACCCAAACACAGCGGAATAGCTACCAGGAACACTACAATGGCAGAAGGTATATCTGACTGTAGATTTTTTATATAATTTTTCATTGTTAATTCTTGAAAGGTTTACTGCTGCCTCGCTCCTGCAAACGGCATTGAAGTCATGTTTATCATCACCATACACATCCCTGTAAACACAGCGGTGTATCAGTTAAAAAGAAATCAGCATGCTTGGTTAAACCTTGGGAGGGGAATACTTCTTTTCAAGAACAACGAGAGGTAGACGTTCAGCTACATGAATTTTATGCAGCGATTTTTGATTGTAAGAGATGCGATCCAGCGTTTGGTGTTCGTGTAGATACTCTTCCTGGATACTGGTAAGGCTTTTGGTTTCGGCGTTTTTTTCTTCCACGGGCATTGGGGCTTCGGTAACATCGTAGGTGGCATAATCAGCACCCGGAGGATAAACCAAAAAGTTTGCACCGGTTAAGAACAATAAACAAAAACACATCACCCCCACGGAAACATACTGCTTCCAGGAAGTACACCTGCTTTTGTTTTTTGCGTTAACTATCAAGGGTATATGTTCTTTTCAGGACTGCAAATTTAAAAAACAGGAACGGGATTGTTAAGTTTTTTATGTTAAATGTTCAGTCCGCCACAAACACTGATGGTTTGTCCGGTAATATACCCGCTCATATCTGATGCCAGGAACAGGGTAACGTCGGCAATATCGTTGGCAGAGGCGAAACGGCCCAGTGGGATACCGGCCTTATATTTATCGGCGCCATCTCCTTCCTTGAGGTAGCTGGTCATGTCGGTTTCTACAAATCCCGGGGCGATGGCATTACAGCGGATATTGCGCGCCCCCAGTTCTTTGGCCACACTTTTGGTAAATCCAATGATTCCCGCCTTACTGGCCGCATAACTGCTCTGTCCGGCATTGCCCATTTCCCCGATTACGCTGCTCATATTAATAATAGAACCCTTACGCGCTTTCATCATGGGCTTAATCACGTGTTTGGTCATGTTGAATACGCTTTTCAGATTCACTTCCATCACCTCATCCCACTGTTCCGGGGTCATGCGTAATAATAGGTTGTCTTTAGATATACCGGCATTGTTTACACAAATGTCAATCATCCCCCAGCGGTCCAGCACCGTATTCACCAGGGTTTCACAGGCGGCATAATCACCGGCATTGGTTTGAAAAGCTACCGCATCAACCCCGAGGGCCTTCGCTTTTTCTACGATGGCATCCGCTTTGGGAGCACTGTTTTCACTCACATAGGTGAAGGCCACATTTGCTCCGGCTTCCGCAAACTTCATCACGATGGCCTCTCCAATACCTCTGGCCGCTCCGGTTACAATGGCTGTTTTTCCTGATAATATCTTCATAATCTGAGGGTTTGGAGGCAAAATATAAAAATAGACTGAATAATAAGTTGTTTGGGAGAATTAAATACAAATTTGACCGGGCAGATGCAGGCACAGCGTGGGTATTATGGAACTGCACCATCAACGAAAGAGATGTACAGGGCTGGATGATGAGATGTAGCCACAGGAAAACCTCATCACCTTCAGGGAGTATACCACACCTTCAGGTTTGTTAAGCACACACCTCCCGTGGGTTGAATATATTTTGAACTCACTGAGTTCAGCATGTTATGGCCTGGGAGCGCTCTTCATTGAAACGGTTAACAGAAAGCAGCTTTCTTTCATCGCCCGCACCTGATGGATGATGTTTTCGTGCAGCACAATCATTTGTCCGGGTAACAGCCTGGTGTGCTGTTCCTGCGCGGTAAATTCAATGTCGCCTTCCAACACCTGCACACTGATGATTCCCGGAGCCCTGTGCGGTTTCAATTCGGCATTTTGTTTTAATCCGATGAGCACGATGCGCATAACGTCGGATTTAAACACCGTGATTGAGTTTCGGTCGCTGTTCACCCAGGCAGTTTCGCTTTTTAATTGGTGTAAGTATTGGGGGAGATGAATTTCCACCTGAGAGGCATCCAGGATGCGGTCCCCTTTAGGACGCTGAGGCGTTGCATCATTGGCTTTAACCACTGTATGGTGGTTTTCTGTGTGCGGATTGAGTTTTTCAATCATCTTAGATGAAATCTCATCAGCATAAATTCCGTATCCATTCACCAAAGTTCCTTTTACACCATGTTTGGGTGAGGATATGGCATAGAGAATAGATTGATACTCGGGATCAGCATCTCCTTCAAAACGATACACTTTATCTATTTGAAAATCGTCGGGAGACAGCGTGAGTTGAACAGCATGGCAAATGATGCAATCTTCCTGCAGATTAAAATCGTGCGAATACCCGGCCTTTGATAATGCGTTGATGGTTTGTGATAAGGTGCCGTAACTCTCTTGTAAAATATTTTCTTTCATAACGAGATGGATAAAAAATGAGAAAGGTATGTGAGGAAGTGTTGTATGGTTTGATGCTCCTGATAGGAATTCCCGGCGCTCACTTTTCTTCTCCCCGAAGCAGCCAACCCTTCAACCCGCTTTAAAGTTACGAAATTAACAGGAGCGGGAATCATGTTTTGAATGAGGTTTCAGCAGGACATACAACCTTTATTTTGTTAAGTGCTAATCAGCCCACTAAAAAGCGTGTACACCTTACCGTTAGTCAACTTTTGTTTTATGATTATAAGCATATAAGGGTTGACTGTATCCGAATGAACCAATATCAAATTCTTACGCTCTCTTACAGCGGCATGCAGTTGTGCTGATACAGGTTTGTGGTGAAAGTTGATAGGATTAATCCAGCGTGTCAATCAGGAATTATAGCGCAGCGTTTCAGGTAATACCCGAAAGTTTTTTGATTGATTCCAGAAAGTCACGGTCGTTACTCAGGCGTGGAATTTTATGCTGACCGCCCATTTTATTTTTAGAGGCCAGCCATTCAGCAAACACTCCTTTCGGTAAGGCGTGTACGATGGGCAGTCGCAGGGCGATGTCCTTATATCGTTTGGCTTCGTAATCGCTGTTCACACTTTTCAGAGCATCATCGAGTGCCACGGTAAAGGCCTGCAAACTATCAGGGGGCTGATCGAACTCTATCAGCCATTCGTGTGCTCCATTGCTGTTATCAGAGAAGTACACCGGGGCTGCGGTATAATCAGAAACTTTGGCGTGGGTAACTTCACAGGCGCGGGCAATGGCATGGTCGGCATTATCAATAATCAACTCTTCGCCGAAGGCATTGATATAATGTTTTAACCTGCCCGATACTTTTATTCTGTAGGGATTCAGTGATGTAAAGCGGATGGTATCGCCTACCAGGTATCGCCATAAACCGCCGCTGGTAGTAATTACAATGGCATATTGTTTACCCAGTTCTACTTCACGCAGTCCAACCGTACGTTTAGAACCATAGTATTCTTCCACAGGCATAAACTCGTAAAAAATACCATGTTCGGTAAACAGGGTCATGCCCTCTTCGTCGGGATGGGTTTGTCCGGCAAAGAAACCTTCGGAGGCGTTGTAAATTTCAATATAATTGATGGGAGCGCCAATGATTTTATCAAACTGTTCCTTGTAGGGAACAAACGAAACCCCTCCGGTAAAATACAATTCAAGATTAGGCCATACTTCGCGTATGGTTTCCTTCTGTCTAATTTCGAGTATGCGTTTCAGTAAGAGGAGCGTCCAGGTGGGAACACCGGCCAGTGAGGTTACATTTTCCTGTGAGGTGGTTTGGGCCAGCATTTCAATTTTGTTTTCCCAATCATCCATCAGGGCAATGCTGAGTTCCGGCGTTCTGATCCACTGGCCCCAGAAAGGAGAGTTTTGTATCAGCACGGCACTGAGGTCGCCATACTGAATGTCATCCTCCAGTTTACTCACCTGGTGCGAACCGCCTACTACCAGTCCTTTCCCGGCCAACAGGTTGCTGGAAGGAAAGTTTTTATAATAATTGGTGAGGATGTCCTTACTGGCTTTGTAATGATTGTATTGCAAACTCTCCTCACTCACAGGAATGAATTTGCTTTTTTCGCTGGTGGTACCGCTGCTTTTGGCAAACCAGTGAACCGGACTATTCCAGAGTACATTGGGCTCACCGTGTAACATGCGTTCGATGTACGGAAGCAAATCGGCATATTCCTGAATCGGAACGTGTTCCTTAAAATGCTTTACAGTAAAGAGTTTGGAGAGATGGTGTTTTTTACCGAACACCGTGTACTGGCCTGCCGTAACCAGATCCTGCAGAACTGCTCTCTGTGCCAGCACCGGATAATTTTTCCAGTTATCTATTTGCCATGAACGAAGCCGGGCAAGTTTAGATATGAGTGGCGAGAGTAAATTCATGATATGGCAATATAAAAAAACCTGAGCAATTGCCGGGTTTAACTTTCTGCTGCTTTTTGATGCAGATAGTCTTTGCGTTTAAGCTCGAAGTTTCGGCCAAGATACAATCGGCGTACTTGTTCATCTCCCGCCAGTTCTTCTGCGGTTCCATGTTTAAAGATGGCTCCGTCTATCAGCAGGTAGGCTCTGTCGCAAATGGAAAGGGTTTCATTTACGTTGTGATCGGTAATCAATATACCGATGTCTTTGTATTTCAGTTTGGCAATAATCTCCTGAATGTCTTCTACCGCTATCGGGTCTACTCCGGCAAAGGGCTCGTCGAGCAAAATGAATTTGGGGTTCACGGCCAAAGCGCGGGCAATTTCGGTGCGCCGGCGCTCTCCGCCACTCAGGGTATCACCATTGTTTTTACGTACATGTTGCAAACGAAACTCATCCAGTAAACTTTCCAGCTTTTCTTTTTGTTGTGCTTTGCTCTGGCGTGTCATTTCCAGTACGGCGGCAATATTGTCTTCCACCGATAACTTCCGGAATACGCTGGCCTCCTGCGGTAAATATCCGATGCCCATTTGTGCACGGCGGTACATGGGAAGTTCCGTAATATCCTCCTCACCCAGATACACATTGCCCGAATCAGGCTTCACCAATCCCACCACCTGGTAGAATGAAGTGGTTTTACCCGCTCCGTTCGGTCCCAGCAAACCCACAATTTCACCCTGACGAACATGGAAGGAAACATCTCTCACCACCGTTCGGGAACCGTAGGTTTTAACGAGGTGTTTGGTTTGAATTTGCAGACTCAATGGTTGAATTTTTACAAAAATACGGATTGCCGCACTCTCCCGTGCACCTAAAAGGCACCACCGGCATACGAATACAGCAGGAAATACGTTATGGTGGAGATTGTTTTCTGTATGTGCATCTCCCCGGGAATTATCCCGATATTTTCAAATTAAGGCTTTTGCATATACTTTTACATCCATTTTTATATCACATGAAGGTTACAGAACACTTACAACAGGCAAAAGACACGTTGATTTCTTTTGAAATTTTACCGCCCATGAAAGGGAAGGGCATTCATTCCCTGTACGATCATTTAGATCCGTTGATGGAATTTAAGCCGTCCTTTATCAATGTTACCTACCACCGTAGTGAACATGTATTCAAGAAAACCGTTCACAATACCTTTGAGAAAGTAGTGGTGCGCAAACGTCCCGGTACGGAGTCTATCTGCGCAGCTATCATGAACCGGTATAATGTGGATACGGTTCCGCATTTAATATGCGGTGGCTTCGATATCAATGAAACGGAAGACGCCCTCATCAACCTCAATTACCTGGGCATTGATAATGTGCTGGTGCTGCGTGGCGATGCGGCTAAAAACGAAAGCAGTTTTGAAGCCGAGCCGGAAGGCCACCGCTACGCCATCGATTTGCTGAAACAGGTGGTGAACATGAATAATGGAATTTACCTGGAAGAAGATTTAAAAAATACCAGCAAAACAAAATTTTGCATTGGCGTTGCCGGTTATCCGGAAAAACATTTTGAAGCGCCCAATATGGACAGCGATCTGAATTACCTGAAAGCCAAAGTAGATGCAGGGGCTGATTATATTGTAACGCAAATGTTTTTTGATAACGAGAAGTACTTCAATTTCGTAAAACGATGTAGAGAAATTGGCATTGGGGTACCCATCATTCCGGGATTAAAACCGGTGTACACCCGCAAACAACTCAACCTGTTGCCCAAAACCTTTCACATTGATATTCCTTCGGCACTCGAACTGGAAATGAGCAAATGCCAATCTGATGCTGATGTAGAGCAGGTAGGCACCGAATGGCTGCTGCATCAGTCGCGCGAACTGAAGAAGGCCGGCGTACCGGTATTGCACTATTATACCCTGGGCCGTCCGGGCGTTGTGGCGAATGTGGTAAAGGAGTTGGTATAATGTACGGTAGCGCATAAACGCCGCTGGTTGATTCAGAAAAGGTGTATATACTTCATTAAATCAGTAAGTATTTTAGTAGTAATTCAGTAGCATATCATTGCTGCTAAACAATGTAGGGTATTCCATACCGTTATGAATACCTGAATTCTATTTTCAATCATCAATATGAATATTATGAAAGCATGGTTGCTCATCATCGGTTTGTGTATGGCAGGAATGTTACAGGCGCAGGACAAAGGAACGGCTGCGTATAAGAAAGCACAACAAGCGTATAAGACAGAAAATTATGAACTGGCCCGCACGGAATATCTGAAAGCGGCGGAACAGGGCCATGTGGCAGCGATGTACAACCTGGGGTACCTGTATGAAAACGGACAGGGCATAGATCAGGATTACACCGAAGCCATCCACTGGTACCGGAAGGCCATAGCGGGCGGACATGTGGATGCTATGATAGGATTGGGTATTATTTACCAGAACAACGGTGCATCGCAGGAAGCGGAAAATTGTTTTCGGATGGCCGCAGAAAAAAAGGATGCGAACGGCATGTTTTTACTCGGTTATAATTACCATCAGCGCGAAATGTATGATGAAGCATTTCGCTGGTTTACCGATGCCGCTAAAAAAGGACATACCGATGCGATGTTTCATCTGGCAGAAATGTATGCCGGCGGATTGGGCACAGCCGCCGATGAACAAAAAGCAAACAGCTGGTACCACAAAGCGGCCGAAAAAGGCCATCGCGAAGCCGTTGAAAAGTTAAGCGAATAATTCTGTTGCAGCAAGACGACCCTCATTCACCAATCTGACCATCTGAATCCATCAGGGGCTTTCATCTGCGGTAATACAATGCAGCATTGGTTCCGGTCCCGAAAACCTTCGGGATCCGGCTGCCCTTCAGCCATGCAATCTTCAATCAACCGGTGAATTAAATTCGGTTATGCGTAACCGTTAATTTATTTTTCTTTTCCTCCGTGGTAAATAAAATATTTAACCACAAAGTTCACAAAGGATGTACACACAATGAACACAAAGAAGAAACCCTCCGTGCTCTTTGTGCAATAGATTAAAATGTTATCATAATTATTAAACTTCGTGTCCTTTGTGTTAAAAGAAAAATTTCATTATAACCACAAAGGCCACAAAGGAAGTACACACAAAGTACACAAAGGGTAAAACCTTTGTGCTATCTGTGCATTAAGCAAAAATGTTATTAGCATTATTAATCATCGTGTCCTTTGTGTTTAAATAAAACATGTAACCACAAAGACCACAAAGGAATGGCTGGCCCTCGATAATATCGCTATATACCCCAAAAAGTACCACCAACAGTATATTGTAGATGAAGCTTTCTGTCGACTTTTACTAACATTATGCATGAAAATACATTAGCCAATAAAGTTATTGGATTATCCTTACAGGTACACACGGCTTTAGGTCCGGGGTTATTGGAAAAAGTTTATACGGAGTGCTTATTCTATAAAATATATCAATCGGGGTTATGGGTTGAAAAAGAAATACCCGTGCCCCTGATTTTTGAAGAAGTAAAATTGGAATGTGGATACAGGATTGATTTACTGATTGAGAAAAAGTTGTTGGTTGAAGTTAAGAGTGTAGAGACATTGAACCCGGTGCATATCGCACAAACACTCACCTATTTAAAACTAGGAAACTTTAAACTAGGTCTATTGATAAACTTTAATGTACATAAACTTAAAGATGGAGTGAGGCGGATTATTAATGGGGCGTTGTAATTGTGATGTTGTTGAAAATTATTTCAATCCTCCTCCGAGGCCTAGTGTTAAAAGAAAAATTATATTATGATCACAAAGACCACAAAGAAGATAATCTCCGTGCCGTTTGTGTAATAGATAAGATTGTTATTATAATGATTAAACTCCGTGTCCTTTGTGTTAAAAGAAAAAATTCGTTATAACCACAAGGCACACAATGAAGAAACACTCTGTATGCTCACAGATTAACAACCCTCACGCAGCATCATCCCCGAGCCAGAGCTTAAAGGCAGGAGAACGCTCCGCACTCACAATGGTTTCGTACTTACACGGAGGATTCAAATGCACCAACACCCGGCCTTTCGTGTACGCAAACATCTCACCAATAGAATGTATTGAAATAATAAACTGACGATTAATCCGAAAGAAGTTCTTCGGTTGCAACATCCGCTCCAAACTATCCAGGTTGTGGTCAATCGCATAACGACGCCCATCAACCGTTACCAGAAAATTAATTTTATCCTCAGTATAGAAATACGCGATATCCTGCACATCTACCGTTTTCAAATGCTCCCCGTACTTTACCACAAACCGGTTTTTATAAGCCCCAACCGAGGGCTTGTACGCCTGTAATATTTTTTCTATGTCCAGCACAGGCTGAGTATTTTGTAACCGTTTAAATTTTTCAATAGCACTTTTCAACGCCTCTTTCTTTACCGGCTTCAACAGGTAATCAATGCTGTTCACCTTAAAGGCATCTATGGCATACTGATCAAACGCCGTCGTAAAAATTACGGCACAGTCTATGGGTACTTTTTTGAAAATTTCAAAACTGATACCATCAGACAACTGAATATCTGAAAACAATATATCCGGCGGAGAAGCATTCCTGAACCAATCCACCCCCGCGGAAACACTCTGTAATGTGGCCAGCAACTGCACATCCGGTTCCAGCTCCTGAATCATCTTCAGCAGGCGGTTGGCTGCCGGCACTTCGTCTTCCAGTATTACAATCTTAATCATGACTCAATTTAATAAATGGAACAGATACCCTGAATGTACTTCCGTTGTCTTCAACACGTACGGGCTGGTTGCTCAGGATCTGATAACGGTTGATGATGTTCTGCAAGCCCATGCCTTCACCTCTTTCCTTGCTTGAACGGTGTATCATATTATTTTCAACACAAAGGTACGATCCGCCCACGGTGCGGATGGTGATTTGCAACGGCTGCTCACTTAACACCGCATTATGCTTGATGGCATTTTCCAGTAACAACTGCAAAGTCATCGGCGCCACATACACCTGCGTTTTTAATTCATCTGCAATGTCAATTGTTAAACGCAAAGCATCACCGTATCTCTTCTGCTGAAGAAAGTAATAGTTTTTCACGAGGTCCAGCTCCTCCTGTAAAGTAATCACATCCTTATCCCGATAAGCAACGATGTTTCTGAAAAAATCTGATAAATGTTCTGCATAATCCACCGCCACTGCAGGGTTTTCTTCAATAGCAGATATCAGGGTGTTGAAGCTGTTGAATAAAAAATGCGGATTCACCTGATTCTTCATCACTTCAAATTTCGAAACCTGTTGCGCCTGTTTCAGCAATTCCATCCGCTTGATCCGTTGCTCGCGCAACCGCACAAACATGTAAAGCGCAGCCGCTAGTAATACAATACAGCAACCGATGAACCACGGGGTCTTATAAAAAGCCTGACGAATCTCGAAGGTATATACGGCCTCATCCGACAAATGAAACTGCCGGTTCAAAGATGACCGAACCCTGAAGGTGTACTTACCCGGACGAAACAGTGTAAAGGATTTGAGACGGTCGGAGGTGGTGGTCCAGGAAGTGTCTAATCCGTCTAACCGATATTGATACATCACCGCATCCGGCGCAGCATAATACAAACCGGTAAAGGCAAACGTAAAACTGTTTTCGTCATGATTGAAGATGTGTCCTTGCGCTGAGGTAATTCTATTCTGGAACAGCATTACACTGTCGATAATGGTTTTAGGCGTGGTAATTCCGGATACAGGATTGTATTTAATAATACCATTCAACCCCAGCGTATATACATTTCCGTTAGCATCCTGTGAAATACAACCCAGGTCCTGCACGTTCACCCCTTCCACCCCATGTCCCTGATCGAAATAATTAAACTTCATCGTTTGTGCATTCAGCACATCCAATCCTTTTTCATGTATAATTACCAGGTTACCCAGCCGGTCTGTTTTCAGTCCTGAAATATTCAAGCTGCGCAAACCCTGTTTCAACTCGATATGGGTGAGGCTGGTGCCATCGTACCGGTACACGCCCGCCCGGGCAGTGCTGAACCAGATGTGGTTGTTTTTATCGGCCGTGATGGAGTATATCCGGCTGTCGGTTAAACCTTTGCTTTGGTCTATACGGAAATATTTTCCCTGTTGGTTGCGAATCAACCCGTCGCCATCGGTGGCAAACCAAATGCTACCGTTCCGGTCGTCGTAAATACTGTACACGTAATTCGTACCCAGACCGGAAAGGTTCCAGGGAACTGCGCGTACCGGTTTTTCTACCGATGCATCCAGCGTGTCTGTTTCGGCAGCTACACATCCCTGTAAACTGCTGATATAAATTCGATTACCCGTTCCCGTTATAGAAAGAATACTACCATCATTCAGGGTACTTAATTCACGTACCGGCCGGTAGGTAAGGCTTTGCGGATGCATCAGAAAAACACCCCTTCCCATGGTGCCAATCCAGATAAGGCCTCCGGGATCCTGATATAAACAGGTGATATCCGTTTTGGGAGTGAGTTCTTTAATGGTAACTTTTTCAATGGCATTCCCTTTAGGGTTAAACCGGATGCGTAACAGACGGTTCTGCGGATCGGTAGTCCACAGCGCACCATCCCTGCTTCTCAGCAAGGCATGAATATGTTCATAATCGGTGTATTCAGGTAAAGGCAGTATCCGGATCTTCTCACCGGTGGTACGTATCAGCCTGGCACGCGTGGTGGCCAGCCACAAATTATGCTGGTCATCACTCATCAGAAACTGCACACCATCTACGCGGTCTTTCAGTTCAAATGAATCCAGACTTTGAGTTTCCGGCTGATAACGAATGAGGCCATGGCTTTCTGTTCCCAACCACAACACCTCCTGAAAATGCAGCACACTGTTCACCTGTCCGTAGGTCCAGTTGAGGGTGGAGGACGGAACCGTTATTTCCGATGTTTTATTGTTGAATAAACAAAACCCCTTTTCCTGCAAACCAATCCAGTAAGTATCATCGCCGGCCGGGGCAATACTGGTAACCATATAATCGGGGAGGCCTTGCTTCGGGCCAATCACTTCTACCCGCACAGCACCATTCCGGAGGGTTATGCGGTTGAGTCCGTTATCAGTGGCGGCGAGAATATCTCCGCCTTCGGTAACCACCAGCGTTCCGGTTTGTAGGTCGGATAATCCATCAGATTCATCTATCAGATACATCCGGTTTTGCTGATAGTAATACACTCCTTCACCCGGCGCGGAAAAAAAGAGCACCCCATCCTTGTTTTGTGTAATGGAAACAACCGGTTGCTTGGGCGTTCCTTCTTCGGGTTTCCAGTAAACCACTTTACCGGCACGAACCTGCGCCATGCGGCCGCTTTTAAATCCTGCCCACAGCGTGAGATTTTTATCTTCGAACAAAGCGGTTACTGTATCTGAAGCCTGAGCATCTTCAAACGGAATTTTTGAAAACCGGTTTCCATCAAAAGTGTAAATGCCATTGGTAGTGCCGCACAAAAGGTATCCATCTTTTTTTTGATACACTACGTGGATGTAAGGATTCATCTGCTCCTCTTCAATCACAAAAGCAAAGGATGGCGAAAATTGAGCAGATAGTTTGGATGGAGAAAAAGCAAACACTATCAGGGATAAAATGGTAAGGCGAAGCGCTATCAATGCAATTGCTTTCATTACTGTTTAAGTTCAGCGGTTACATTCACCTTAATTTCTGAGGCGAGCTTTTCATGCACCACTTTTGGAACGGGAATGTTGTGGTCGGCAAGCAATACGGTAAACGCAGCGTCTAAACGAATCATCCCGTTTTTTACAACCACCGTGCTTTTAATAATCCGGTCCTGCGTTACTCCATGTATCGTGAACTTTCCTTTGGCCCGGATTTCATAGGTTCCGTCGGCTGCTAAATTTACTTCCTCAATAATTTTTCCGGCAAAACTGGCATCAGGAAACACATCACTCTCTACATAGTTTTCATTGAAGTGTTCACGTTGTAACGGACTGTTGAAACCCATGAAGGAATTCATTTTTACCGAGAAGGCAAACTGTCTTTTTTCAACATCAATCTTACCTTTTAAATCTTTCGAGCTGGCGGTAATCAGTTCTAAAGGGGCGTCTGACCTGAAATCCACTTTCCCTTTGGTAATGCTGAAGATCTGGGCATGCGCCTGTGCCGATAGCAAAAGAAAAACGGAGATGCAACCCGTGCGTATGATGTTTGCAAAATGCATAAGCCAAGATATAAAGATTCTCCGGCTTATAATGGATACTGACTGCTAAATTTTAAAGCGGAACTGGCCCTATCTCCTTTTACCAATTGTGAATACACGGGAAATATTAAACCCGAAAAAGATGTCTCCTTTTTCCCACAGGCCGGTAGTTTCTGTAACAAAGGTACGTTCACTCATACCCTGGCTGTTGGTGAAATGCAGTTGAAACACATGCCCTCCGGTTTCAATATCAAAACCTATGGAGAATGAATTGGTGGTACCGCGCAATTTATAATCCGGATGCTGATAATAATATTCAGCATTAATGCTCACGCGCTTCGAAATTTTCTGCCGGCCACCAATACCCAGGGCAAACAGATCATTCGATTCATCTCCAAACTTAACCAGGTTGCGGTGGGTGAAGGTAGGCATCAGTTGCAATGAAGTACCCTCTGAAAACTTTCGGCCAATGATCAGCTGATGTGTGAAATAAAAACGCGATGTTTCATAATTCTGCCGGTCAGGATCTTCAAACTTCAGCGATTTATAAGCCACCGTTGGCACATAACTTAATGTGATAGGCATTTTCTTTTTGCCGGTAGACTGACGCAGGATTTTCAGTTTAAAAAAAGCATCGTACGTTTTCTCAAACGTGCTTCTGCCTATTCCTACCATTAGCCGGTTGGTGATGCCGTAATCGGCACCCATGCGCATGGTGGCATTGTCTAATCCGAACAGTTCATAGCCGCCGCCGTTTACCTTTCCGAAGCGGTGCGATATTTTTACATCCAGTACGCCCTTGCCTACATTTTCCACGGTATGGCCGTTAATCAGGCGCGTGGTTTTAAAAGTAGCCGTGGTGTACTGTGTACTGTTTTTTTCCTCACTCATTACCTCCTGTTCCAGCAGGCTCATCAGGTCGGTCGTGTCTTCCTGGGCTGTTACAGTCTGAACAGATAATGTCAGCAACAGGAGAATAAAAATGGATGGTTGGCGCATGAGTCATTACATTTTTTGATCGAACAAACAGCTTACACTGATTTCAATTTGTTCCGCAATATTGTCTTTTACTACCTTGGGTACAGCGATGTTGTAATCTGCCAACTTCACCTTGAAGGTAGAAACAGCAGTTACGATTCCGTTTTTTACACGCAGGGTACCGGGCACCGATACCTTGTGGGTAACACCATGTATGGTTAAATCTCCGCTCACCGATACAGCATATTCACCGTCTTTCTTAAAATCAACCGATGAAACATTGCTTACCATACCTTTAAAAGTGGATTTGGGAAACTTATCACTCTCCATGTAGTTTTCATTGAAATGCTCTTCCATCAGCGCTTTTTCAAAATGAAAACCCTTCACCAGTAGGGAGAATTGAAGTTCACCGCTTTCGGTATTCAACACACTCATCACCTGTTTGTTGATGGCCGAAATATTTTCCATGGGCGATTTGGAAAAGAAGGTGATGGTACCGTTTTTAGTGTACACTTTTTGTGCGGATATGGTGCCGGCCAAACTCATTGCCAGCAACAGGGAGAGGAAGTATTTCATTGTAATTGATTTAAAGTTTAAAAAGATTAATTGTTAGGAGCACCGTCGTCTAACCATTTCCGTATGATAGTCAGTTTGCAGTCGCTCAGTTTAGAAGCATTTTTAGGCATGGGCGAGTAACCGGAGGCATGTGAAACCGCACCCCAGAACTTACCGTTTTGCACATAGGTGTTCAGCGCGTTGTAGGAATCTAACCGCACACCGCCTGAGGGTGTATTGCCGGCATGGCAGCTGTAGCAGGAAGAAGTAACGATGGGCAACACCTTGGTGCTGTAGGTAACAGCGGTGGTATCGCAACCGGTATCCGGATACAGCCACTCTTCCTTATCATAGTAGCACCCGGTAGACATTCCTGCATAACAGGCAGAAACAATCAGCAGTTTTTGAATATATTTTTTCATACAGTTAATTATTGGGAGCTCCTGATTCAATCCATTTTCTGATTTGGGCAATCTGGCAATCGCTGAGTTTGTTGGCGTTGCGCGGCATCGGCTGATATCCCGGTGCATGGGTAATGGCACCCATCAAACGTCCGTTCAACGCCACGTTGCGCACACTGTTGTAAGCGGTCAAGTCAATCCCCGCTTCAGGATTTACGTTTCCATGGCAACCCACACAGTAACTGTTGAGGATGGATCGAACATTGGCACTGTATAAAAACTGTGTACTGTCGCAATTCGTTCCGCAGTTGGTAGTGTTTTGCGCCCCTTCATTAATCCATCTTCCAATCAGCGCTTTCTGCTCATCCGTTAAGGGCGGATTGGGTGGTTGCGGCATACGGTCGTCGCCCCGTTCAAACAATACTTCATACACTTCACTCCGGTTCGCATCTCCTGGATCAATTCCCCGGCGGATGATATTGGCGTAGGTGTCGAACACATAGCCTTCATTGGCAGTCGCGGCATCATGACAACCGGATTTTGCACAGTTCGTTTGAAAGATGGGCAATATCTCCGATTCAAAACAAACCAGGTTACTGCCCGGCGGCGGGTCAGGAATATTTTGTTGAGGAATCTCATGCTTACAGGCTACCAGTATCGCCATACTGCAGAGCATCAGTGAAACAATCCAAAATAGTTTATGCATATACGTTAGTTTGACAAAATAACTCTACCTAAATACACGTCTCCCGGAATACCCATCTCTGCATCACCTTCTCCCTGGCCACTGCAAATCCCTTTCAGCACTACGCGATCACCTCCTTTCAACGAAACCGTTTCATCCATTGAGCAGTTGATGAAAAAACCGTTTCCTCCGGCCTGCAGCAGCACCACCTGTTCTTGTTGTGCGTTGTGCGATACCGATTCAACCACACCCGACACGGCCAGCACTTTTGTATCGTACAGGTTACGGGCAGCAGAGCTATCGGTAACGTATGCACGATACAGCGCTTCGGCCTCTACAGGAATTCCGCGGGCACTGCGCACATCCAGCGGCCCTTTCTGGTACAGGTATACGCCCACAGATACTGCCACCAGCAGCGCACCCAGCGCGCCCAGGAACATCATTTTTTTGGTTTTTGCTTTCATACCCTGTGTTTGAATTTCAAATATACAGCCGGGCAGGGGAGGCCATCAAGCGCATCTAACCGAACCGGGAAAATCCGTATCCGAACCCGAAAATCCGCCCCCTGAACCTGCGGAACAAGGGGAGAAGCTCAACATCCCCGTCACGCAGATATTATCACCCGCTATCCGCTACAAGTCCGGCACCGGGCCCTGCTGCGAAGCTTCACCGGGCTATCCGCTGCTATCGGGGCTAGGGTTCATGGGGGTCGTCCGCTATAGCCCCCGCCCCGCCCGCCACGGCGGGCGGGGGGCAAAAAGAGGGAAGCCTGAAGCGCAGGC
>ENA-UOUJ01000208-UOUJ01000208.1-activated-sludge-metagenome-genome-assembly--contig:-NODE-208-length-48057-cov-5.627057_pt1 | contig 48057 bp, 43 predicted proteins | sample MGYA00249839_ERZ747224 | MGnify/ENA primary metagenome ERZ747224 (study PRJEB28782, sample SAMN03220277) | activated sludge metagenome | biome: wastewater; feature: sewage sludge; material...
GAGTGAACTTACATTGAGTTTGAAAACAAGCTTCATTTTATCGGCCAATGCAGCGCCTGCCGGTACCATTCGGGAAGTAAATTCCTCGCCCCAAAGTTTGAGATAGGTAAATGCAAAATCAAACAGACCGCCTATCAACCCCGTGATTACCAATAATTTAGCCTGCGACCCGCCCTTCTCGCCGGTCATCAGTATTTCGGTAGTAGCAGTAGCTTCCGGAAAAGGGAGTTTGCCGTGCATGTCCTTTACAAAATACTTTCTGAAAGGAATTAGAAACAATATGCCCAGAAAAGCGCCCAATAGCGATGAAAAGAAGATTTGCCAGAAACTTACTTCTATCTCAGGATACTTGTGCTGAAGTATATATAATCCCGGAATAGTAAAAATGGCCCCTGCCACCACCACGCCCGATGCAGCGCCTATTGATTGGATGATGATGTTTTGCCCCAGCGCATTTTTCTTTCTTAGTGCAGCAGAAGCGCCGACTGCAATTATTGAAATGGGGATGGCAGCTTCAAATACCTGACCGATTTTTAGTCCCGAATAGGCTGCGGCACCCGAAAAAATAACCGCCATCAATAAGCCCATGCCTATCGACCAGGGAGTAACCTCCGGAAAGGTTTTGCCGGCCGGCATTACAGGCTGATATACCTCGCCCGGCTTCAGTTCCTTATAAGCATTGTCCGGTAATCCCGGAACTTGTTTGATTTCGTCTGACATAAAAGTGATTTATGATTTATGATTTATGAATTGTGATTACAGATTACAGATTACAGATTGCAGATTTCAGATTTCAGATTACAGATTACAGATTACAGATTACAGATTGATGATTGCATTTCTTCTTCTTAATTTTACATCCAATCTTGTTTATCTTATTCCTCCAACTTGCTGAATAACCTTCTTTCTGAGGTTTATATTTTTAAATTGCCAGTCAATTTTTACCCTACCGAAAGCTAAATATCTAATATCTAATATCTAAGGTCTAACGTCTAACATCTAATGTCTAATATCTAACGTCTAACATCTAATGTCTAAAATCCAAACCCTACCTCTCTGGCACATTCTTTAATGTTTCTACCAAATAATTCCAAAACTCATTTACCGACTCGATATTCACCCTTTCGTCGGGCGAATGAGGAGAGCGGATGGTAGGCCCGAAGGAAATCATATCCCAGTGAGGATACACCCTTCCCAATAATCCACATTCAAGTCCGGCATGAACGGCTTGCAATTTAGGCTCAGAACCATACAGATTTTTAAAAACAGTTTGCATGACTTCCAGAATTTCGGAATGAATATTAGGCTTCCATCCGGGATAATCGCCGCTATGTTCAATTGTAGCGCCGGCAAGTTCAAAAGCAGCTGCCACCGATTTCATCACATCTTCTTTTTGCGATTCTACCGAACTGCGTTGCAGGGTTTCAACATAAATTTGTTTATCGTCGGTTTTTATTATTGCCAGATTATTCGAGGTTTCTACCAATCCCTGCATATCGGCGCTCATGCCATACACGCCATTGGGGCAGGCAAACACCGCATTGATAAATTTGCTTTGAGTGGCCAAATCCATAACGTGAGCAGGTAATTTTGTTTCTTCAGCATTGATAACAACATTTGCATCTGTGGATGCCAATTCGTTTTTTATCATTTTCAGAAAATCATTGACATACTTCTGAAATGATTCCTTGTTTTCGGCCGGCACTGCTACTGTGGCAAAAGATTCTCTTGGTATGGCATTACGTAAAGAGCCTCCATTGACTGATGCAATTCTTAATCCATAATTAGCAGCGCCCCCTGCCAGCAAGCGGTTCATCACTTTATTGGCATTGCCTCTGCCCAAATGAATATCGAGACCGGAGTGGCCTCCCAGCAAACCTTTTACAGCAAGGTTGTAACCCTGCATATTTTCTCCGGTTGCTTCTTCGGTATAAGGAAGTGTGGCAATGGTATTGACCCCGCCTGCACAACCGATAAAGATTTCTCCATGATCTTCTGAATCTAAGTTGATGAGTATATCGCCCTTCAACAAGTCGGGTTCCAGCTCAAAGGCTCCTGTCATACCGGTTTCTTCATCGTGGGTAATCAGACATTCCAAAGGTCCGTGAACTAAGTCATTGGAAGCCAATACAGCCAGCGAAGCAGAAAGACCGATGGCATTGTCGGCGCCGAGGGTGGTGCCGGTGGCTTTTACCCATCCGTTTTCTATCCGGGGTTTGATGGCATCTATCATGAAGTCATGGGCAGTATCACTGTTTTTTTGAGGCACCATATCCATGTGGCTCTGCAACACCACTCCTTTTCGCCCCTCCATCCCGGGCGTTGCCGGTTTGCGCAGGATGATATTTCCGGTACGGTCGGTAACAGCCTCAATATTATTTTCTTTGGCAAAATTTAAAATCCATGCTCTTATTCTTTCTTCATGTTTTGATGGGCGGGGTACGCCGCAAATACCTTCAAAAATGCTCCAAACCTGCTGAGGCTGCAGCGCAGATAATACATTAGATGACATAATTAAAATTTATAGCTATTAAAAAAAAATTATTGGTACGGTATGAAAATGTTTTTGGCAAACAAATACAATTTTAATGCTGCAATTTAGTGAATAATGAAAACATAATATTGTTTAATGTGGAAGATTTAACTCTTTTCTTTTCGCAGGTTTTCCATCTTTTTTAATAAATTAGCCGATTAATATCATAATTTCATTCAATGAGTAAAACAACAACTTCTATTCGCGACTCCAAAACCGCAAGGTGGCTGGTTTTGGCGCTGGTGTCGTTCACCATGATGTGCATGTACTACCTTACCGATGCAATGGCTCCCTTGCAGGAAAGACTTCAAAGCAATTTGGGCTGGTCGGCCACCGATTACGGATTTTTCACAAGCGGCTATGGTTGGTTTAATGTGTTTTTGCTGATGCTGGTTTTCGGCGGCATGCTGCTCGATAAAATGGGTATTCGTTTCACCGGAGTATTAGCTATTATTGTTATGCTATCCGGGGCGTTTTTAAAATATTATGCTATTTCCGGGCATTTTCAAGGTCATGGAGTGCTGGGTTTGTTTCAAAGCAAAAGTACTTCGGCCATCATGGCAGGAACAGGTTTTGCCATTTTTGGTGTAGGTTGCGAGATTTTTGGAATCACTGCCAATAAAGCTGTAGTGCGCTGGTTTAGGGGAAAGGAAATGGCGCTGGCTATTGGTCTTAATACCTCTACCGGAAGAATTGGTACAGCCTTGGCTATGTTTACCCCTATACCTTTGGTAAAAATGACCGGTAATCTTAGCGCTCCCATAGTGTTATCAATGCTTTTATTGTGTATTGGTTTACTGGTATTTATTTTATTCACTGTCATGGATAAAAAATTAGACAAGGCAGAAGCAGCAGCAAACCAGTCGTCGGATGAAGAGTTTAAGTTTTCGGATATTGTAGCCGTAGCAAAGAATAAGGCCTTTTGGCTCATTACGTTTTTGTGTGTCTTGTTTTATTCTGCCGTTTTCCCATTTATAAAATATGCAGTAAACCTGATGCAGCAAAAATTTCAGATTTCTGACGAATTTGCAGGTTATATCCCTGCCATCTTGCCTTTTGCAGCATTATTTCTTACTCCCTATTTTGGCAGCCTTTACGACAAAAAGGGGAGGGGAGCTACAATTATGCTGATAGGTTCGGTGATGTTGTTGTTGGTGCATTTGCTGTTTTCTGTGCCATCATTAAACAGTTTCCCGATTGCAATTGCTTTAGTTATATTTCTGGGTGTGGCTTTTGCCCTGGTACCTTCGTCTATGTGGCCATCCATAGCCAAAATTATTCCCCATAAACAATTAGGCACCGCCTACTCAATTACTTTTTGGGTACAAAACTGGGGATTGATGGGTGTGCCCCTGCTGATTGGTTATGTACTGGACAAATACTGTGTTACAGGTACTGTTACTAAAATGATTGATGGCAAATCACTGGAAGTTACTCAATATAATTATACAATTCCAATGCTGATTTTTGCCTGTTTCGGATTGCTCGCCATATTATTTGCCTATATGTTGAAAATTGAAGACAGGAAAAAAGGTTATGGGTTAGAAAGACCAAATATTGAAAGCTGAGATATTTTTCTATGTATATCAAAATAAAAAAGAATATTGACTTAAACTGTTGAGTTTATTGGTTTTTCATTAGTTTTGGCGGCCTTGTCATTTTTATTGAAAACTGACCGGAGATTTATTACATTAAAACGAAATTTTATGTTTAAAAACCATCCCAAAGGATTGATTGGTGCCGCATTGTCCAATATGGGCGAACGCTTCGGATTTTACATCATGATGGCTATTTTGTCGTTATTCCTGTTATCAAAGTTTGGATTAGACAAAACCTCGGCTACCATCATTTATTCAGTGTTTTACGCCTTGATTTATATTTTGGCGTTGGTCGGCGGTTTAATTGCCGATAAGACTAAAAAGTACAAAGGAACCATCCTGATAGGTTTGATTTTAATGGCTGTAGGCTATTTCCTGATTGCCATTCCTACACCCACACCGGTTCCGGACCTTACACTATACCTGATTTTAACTTGTCTGGGTTTGTTTGTAATTGCATTTGGCAACGGCCTTTTCAAGGGTAACTTACAGGCGGTGGTGGGTCAAATGTATGATGATCCGAAATATACCTCCAAAAGAGATACCGGTTTCCAGATATTTTATATGTTTATCAATATTGGGGCTATGTTCGCCCCATTAATCGCTGTAGGTATCAGAAACTGGTGGCTGCAGAAACATGGGTATTTGTACAATTCCGATATCTCGGCGCTATCACATGAGTTTTTGAAAGGAACTATTTCTCCCGAAGCATCAGCAAGGTTTACTGAACTGGCCACTGAAGTGAGCAAAAATGGTGCTCCTGCAGATTTAGCTGTTTTTGCAAAAGATTATCTGAATGTGTTTAATACAGGTTTCCATTATGCTTTTGCCGCCGGTATTGTCGCTATGCTTATTTCACTGGTAATCTTTTTATCCAATAAGAAAAAATTTCCAGATCCGGGAGCAAAAGCAAAAGCTGTGGCCTCGGGTCAGGCACCGGCCGAAATCAAAATGGATGCGGCAGAGGTTAAACAGCGTATTTATGCACTGATGGCAGTATTAGGTGTGGTAATATTCTTCTGGTTCTCATTTCACCAGAATGGAGTGACACTTACCTATTTTGCAAACGATTATACCGATTTAAGCAAGTTGAGTTTAGATTTAGGATTTACTACCATAAAAGGTGCAGAAGTGTTCCAATTCTTTAATCCGCTTTTTGTGGTTACCCTTACTCCTATCGTAATTGGTCTTTTTGGCTGGTTAAAAGCGAGAGGCAGCGAGCCATCTACTCCTCGAAAAATTGCTATTGGGATGGGTATTGCTGCCATTGCGTTTTTGATTATGACCATTGGCTCCATGGGATTACCTTCTGCAAGCGAAGTAAAAGCAATGGGCGGTCTGGCTGATGCACAAAGAGTAACACCATTGTTGTTGATAGGGATGTATTTGGTGCTTACCATTGCCGAATTGTTCATCAGCCCATTAGGATTGTCGTTTGTTTCTAAAGTAGCCCCTCCTCAGTATCAGGGCATCATGCAGGGAGCATGGTTAGGCGCTACTGCTTTGGGCAACCAGTTATTGTTTATAGGCGCTATTTTTTATGAAAATTTCTCCATCTGGGGTACCTGGGCATTGTTTGTGGCAGCCTGTCTGATCTCAATGTTTACAATGTTGTTTATGGTGAAATGGCTTGAAAAAGTAGCCAGATAGAAATAGCTTATCTTTTTTAAAAAAAAGTCCGGATTTCACTGTCATTGTGCAATCCGGGCTTTTATTTTAGGTTTTACCTCTCAGATTGAGGTATTTATATCACCTTCAGATATCGTGCCATCCAGTAAGGCAACAGATATTCGGCTCCGCTTAATTCTTCTCTGCCGCTATAGCCGCCATCTAACGAAAACTCATTTGCATTATAACGATGAGCAGCCCTCTCTCTTGGAGATAATACTTCTTTGGTTGACTGTTGTCTGAAATTAGGCTCCAGAAAATCAAGATCTTTTCGTATAGAATTTTTAAAATCCCAGCGAATCTGGTCAATTGGGAATTCTCTTAAATACCATAAAGTAGATTCTTTGTCAAACGAGCCTTCTGTACCAAAGGTAATGAGATTCCATACCGGGTTTTTTTCAGGCAATTCTATTTGCCAGAAATCCTTAATAGCCTTGCCGTATAGTTTTTGCAGATTGATGTCAAAGGCATAATGATACAATACCCAGTAGGAGAGAAACTCCATTTCGTCATCAGAGTGGTTCCATGGCCCCATCCCCATATCTATACCTTCATAAAAATAGCCTTCGGTAGCCTTGATATTAAACGGGCTTATTAAGATATTTTCCAGGTATCCATGCTCTTTCATTAACCTCAACGCTTCGTTTTTGAAAATAGCTTTTCCTGTTAGTTTATAAGCCAGTTGCAGCCCGGCAATCAGATGTGTAGCCCCTAATTTTCGGTCGCTAATCGTTTTTGCATAACTGTTTATATAATCAGGGTGCCATCTTCCCCAAAGGGTGGGCTTGCCATCTTGGTCAACAAAATTGTAGTTGTTTTTAATAATATGTGTTAAAATGGTATCTACAAAATTTGCCACTCTTTTTTTCTCCTCCTTGGTTTTGGCTATAAACTGGTCCATCACCGCAGCAGCAAAAATATGACCTACAAATTCATCGCTGCTGGTGGTGCCTTTCCATTCCCAGGCAGTATCTTTTCCGGTTCTCCATGCTTTCGGGTCCGATACTTTGAATCCGGTACGCTCATAGGTGCGCGAAGGAAACCCTTCTAATGGATTGATAGAAACCAATCGTTCATAAGCTTCAAATGTTTCCCAGGCATGTTTCTTAGCTATTTCTTCTTTGGTTACGGCATAGCGAAAAGCCTGGCTTCCAATGTAAAATGAAGACCATAGTCCGTCATTATCAGTATCTATCATTTCTGCGGTTGTCAGGTCGCCGGGCGTTTTAAGCCTTATTTCTGCCAGCAAGCCATATCGGATATGCCTCCTGCGGATTTTGTCTTGAAAATAATCGGCTTTTCCGAAGAAAGTATAGGGTTTATACGAAATTTTACTAACACCTTTAACGCTTAAAAAATAAAGGTCATTATGATTCCCTTTTGTCATGCCAATAATTTGATCATCCAAAAGCCATCTCAATGAAGCATAATAGTCAAACTTGCCATCTTTCCGTTCCATAAATGCTCCATTGGGTGTGCCGGCCCAAATTTGATTATTGGAAGAGGTAAGAAAACGAATATCCTGAATCGGAATTTTAGTTTTCAGGTTAAAGACAGGATTGCCATTTGTTTTATTAATGGCATAATATCCGCCGACTGTGCCGATGATTATGTCATTGCCCTTGAAAGCGAGCGATTGCATGTTTTTTCCTTTGTGTAAGGGAAAAAATTTTCTATCTTTTAAAATATAAACAGCGTTTTTACTTAAAGCATAAAAGTCATTTTCATTTACATAAATTTCAGAAATTTTTTCCTCCGGAATGGAAATGTCAATCCATTTTCCGTTTTCAATAATTGAAAATTTATGCTCACCCATTAACAAAGCATATCCTTTTTTGGATACCTGAAAAGAATGATAAGTGTCGGCTGGTATCGAATAAGAAACGGTTCCTGCATATTCATTGGTGAGCAAAAGATTATCATACAAGTAATATAAATAGCCTGTACCCTCCTGCACTGCTATGTCAAGGGGTACTTTTTCCTGAAGCGGCCGGAAACGCAGGTCTTTGATAACCTGGTTTTCAAAAACCCTGCATACGCCTTTATCGGTTAGTACATAGACTACATCATTAAAGTCAACCACAATTTTTTTCGCTACGGGACTATTAAGTGATGGGTGAAATGTACTCTTTTCGGATGCAGGCTGAAGAAATACGGAGTCGGGCACAGCAGCGATACCGGCAAAACTAAAGACAAGAATTGCCAATAAATTCAATGATAAAAATTTCATAAAAAAAGCAATCGTTAGAAAATAAAATATGCCAATTATTTCCTAAGAAATATTTGGGTTTAAAAATTGATTAAAATAATACTTATTGATGTGCTACTTCGGTAATCACTTCTCCGATGCAGCCACTCGGCATCTGAACTCTCAATATTGCAGCTACAGTTGGTGCAATATCTGTCATGCCCACAGTACGGTTGGTCTTGCCGGGCTTAATGCCTTTACCCATCCATACCAATGGAATATGTGCATCGTAAGGGTTCCAATCGCCATGAGTAGCGCCCATTCTTGAGCCATTCTTCCATCCGGCTGATTTTATAACTACAATATCACCACTTCTTTTTGGATGATACCCGTTGATATACATTGTTTTAGCAGGTTCAGGAAGGCTTGCCATTGCCAGTTTTTCATTATCAAAAACGTTTTGAATACCCTTGTCTTTTTTCAGTTCTTTGGCTATAACACTCACCAATACATCTCTTCTGATTTTTCCTTTTTCCATCTCTTCATAATTAAGGTAGAGTTGTCCGTTGGAGCTTGCCATAATGAGCTTTGGTTGCCCAAATTGTTTGTTTAAAAGTTCATTCAGGTTTTCCACCATTTTGCCTGGAACCACACCTGTAGGCAATTTATGTTCTTCAAGAAAACCGGGAGACTGATTGCCCCCATGATCGGCTGTTATGAAGAAGAGATAGCCGTCTTTTCCAAATTTTTTATCCAGAAAGTTGAAGAAGTCTTCTAAATCTTTATCCAATCGTAAATAGTTGTCTTCTATTTCGATAGAGGTGGGGCCAAATTGGTGGCCGATGCCATCCGGGCTGGAAAGGCTCACAGCCAGTATGTCAGTAAAAGCTCCCTTGCCTAACCCATAACCATCAATCGCTCGTTTTGCAAATTCGAGTGTAAAGGTACTACCAAAAGGAGTGCCTGTAAGTCCTGCTTTCAAATGTGGGAAAACCGGTTTGTCTTCGCCCTTAAAAACATTTTCATAATCCTTATCATCCTTATCACTCAATGTATATGTATTTATAGGGTAAAGTGTGTTCCATCCATTTGGCATCAGTTTCTTCTGCCAGTCTGTTTTGTTGAATTCTTTTACCCAATCAGGTAGTTCATTCATGTAATAACTACTGGTTACGAACTTATTGTTTTCGTTCCAGAAGGCGCCATTGGCAGCATGTCCGCCCGGCAAAATAGCGGCTCTGTCTTTGATGGCAACACTTACAACCTTACTCTGAAAATTGGTGGCAATTCTTAATTCATCGCCGATGGTTGTTACCAATAAGTTATTGGGTGATTTGCTGAATTTGGAGGAAGTGCCAACTGCTGTTGACGTTGAATCTTCGACGTTTGAGATAGACTTCCCCCATTCTCTGTCATACCAGTCGTTTCCGGCAATGCCGTGAATGGCAGGAACAGAGCCTGTCCAAACTGATGAGTGGCCAATGGCAGTAATAGTGGGAGCATGTTTAATCATAGTGTTTTCACAACTAAAACCGTCTCTGATTAACCTCTTGAATCCGCCTTCTCCGTATCTGTTCCGGTATTTATACAGATAGTCCCAGCGCATCTGATCCACCATCATACCTACTACAATTTTTGGTTTTTGTTGCTCAATTGTTTTTGTGTTTTGAGCATGGCCACTATTTGTACCAAAGAAGAAAACAACCAACAGAAATAAAATTTTTTTCATCCTTTTCAAATTTTTATGATAGAAAATAATTATTTAATAACCTTTTAGATAACTTAAAAATGTATTCAAATAATGGCTGCAACAAACAAGATAATAGTTATTAGATATACCCCCTTTAGGATAACCCGAAAAGTACTCAGAAGTATAAATAAACCTGCCAAATTTATGAAATTTTTTTGATGAAACCTCCCTTTTATTTACTTTAAGCTCAATCTTTTTGATACTGAAAGAAAGGTTAGGCGTTGTCGGAAAAAATCATCATAAAAATGTACAAAAGGTAGATGTAAACATCAATTTAGTAGATGAAAAACGATCACTATCAATTTACATTTGAAACAGAAAGTCATTGAAGCAAAAAAGATCAGCAAAGAAAGAGATTAAAAACGATTTGGAAGAATAACGTGAATCTATTCAGTTATTTCATTTAAAATATCCATTATGCAATTACAAAGCTTATCGCAAGGATTATGGCCGGTAATGCTCACGCCTTTTTCTTATAATAACAAGGTAGATTTAAAAAGTCTTAAAGAGCTTACCGAGTTTTATATCCAATCAGGATCCAGTGGTTTATTTGCAAATTGCTTGTCGAGCGAAATGTTTCAACTGACCGAGAGTGAAAGACTTCAAATTGTATCGACTGTTGTGAAGATCGCTTCAAAATATAAATTAAATGTGGCTGCTACCGGCACTTTTAGCACTGACATGACAGAATCGGCCGATTTTATAAAGAAGGTGTTTGATACGGGAGTGGCTGCCGTAGTTATTATATCGAACCAGCTTGGCCACATCGAAGATGATGAAACAGTGGTGAAGAAGAATCTGGAAAAATTAATAAAGCATACAAAGAATATTCCACTGGGAATATATGAATGTCCCTATCCGTACAAAAGATTAGTATCACCCTCGCTTATAAAGTGGATGGAGCAAACGCAGGTTTTTTATTACATGAAAGATACAAGCTGCAACCCGCTGGCCATAGAAAAAAAAGTAGCAGCAATAAAAGGTACCAGATTTTCATTATACAATGCGAATACTGCCACAGCGCTGAGTTCTCTGGAAATGGGGGCCAGTGGCTTATCGCCGATTGGGGCTAATTTTTATCCGGAGTTATATAAATATATGTTAGATAATTATCGCAAAAAAGAGAAAAAAGAATCACTTCAAAAACTGAATGACCGTCTCAATGTGATGGAGGGAATCGCCTCAAAATGCTATCCCTACTCGGCAAAACTGTTTCTTCAATCAAGAAAATTAAACCTCACTACCCAATGCAGGATACAGCACGAAAATATGCGTACAGAAGATTATATAAACCTGAAATCGCTGGAGGCAATGCGCTGTTCTGTGATGGAAGAATTTGATATAAAATCCCAAAAATAATGTTTGGTTTTTTTTAGGAGATAAATAATATCTTCGTATAAATAAATCTTGTCATTAAAAAAAAGCAACTATGAAACATTTATTCATCGCTATCGCGGTAGTATTATTTGCATTGTCTGTTTCTGCACAGGAAGAATTTCTTTTTCAGTTTAAAGATGCCAAAGGAAAGTATGGTTTTAAGGATATGATGACCAATAAAGTAGTGATTCCGGCACAATATGATGAAGTGGGTAACTTTATGAGAGAAGCAAATCTGGCATGGGTAAAGAAAAATAAGAAGTATGGCTTTATAGACAATAAGGGTAAATTAATTGTTCCGTTGATTTACGATTTTGCGCTTGATTTTACCAATGGGAGAGCGTTGGTAAATAAGGGGCGACATACAACTGAAGATCCCGCGGGTTATAAACCGGGGAAATATGGATTTATTGATAAAACCGGCAAAGAAGTAATACCGTTGATTTATACGGAAGCCGAATTTTTCAATGAAGACAGAGCAAGGGTTGGTAACGGCGAAAAAGTGGGTTTTATTGACCCCTCCGGAAAGGAAGTAATTCCACTTATTTATGATGATGCCGACTTACATTTTAAAGAAGGTAAAGTAGAAGTAACCTTGGGTGAGAAAACTTTTTTTATAGATAAAAGCGGTAAAAAAGTAAAATAATCACCTCCTCTTAATTTTTATTTTGCAATTAATACACCGTAATATTTGAAATCAGCGGTGAGGCTTTTGCATCCAAAATCCTTACTCTTATTTTATTGGTTACTGTCGGCTCTATTTTGATAATTCGTTTGTACCCGATTGTTGTACCGGTGGCCGCCTCTTTCCATTGGTTATTCTGCCAAACATCCACTGCGAAAGATTTTACTCTTTGGCCGAGTGCAATATATTCCTGAAGCAAAACGTAATTAATTGGGAACCTTTTTTTCAATTCTATCTCCGCCGAAGCGCTTACAACATTATCATCTGTAGCCCAGTAAGTATTTTTATTGTTGTCGGTAATATTTTTACCACTAAATAATTTATTGTTACCTCTGGTGTTGCTGGCTTTTACTTTTGCCTTCAAGGCAAGGTTATGGCTTAAGCGTTCATCCAATAGTTTTTTAAATTCTTTAAGTGATGCAACATCATTTTCGTGAAACAGACCTCTTCTATCGGGTGGAATATTTAATAATAAATTGGAACCTCTGCCCACTGATGTCAGATAGATGTCGAATAATTGTTCAGGTGTTTTTACTTTTTTATCCTCCTTGGCATGATAAAACCAACCCGGTCTGATAGAAACATCCACTTCTGCAGGAATCCACTTGCTGCCATTAATAGATCCGGTGTTTAATAAATCATTGATACCCGGTTTTCCGGCATAGAGTGTATCGGGCGTAATCGTATTCCAGTTAGTAATACCGGCGAGGCCCTTTTCATTACCTACCCACCTGATATCGGGTCCGGCATCACTGAAGAATAAAACCTGCGGCTGCATTTTCCTGACAAGTTCTAATGTGCCCGGCCAATCGTAATAGGTAGCGCCATTAATCTTTACAGAGGTACGCTTACCACCGTAGTACCCATCACCGCCATTGGCGCCATCAAACCACATTTCAAAAACAGTGCCATAATTGATAAAGAGTTCTTTTAACTGATTTCTGTAATAAGTAATATAGGCAGGTGTTCCATAATCAGCATGGTTCCTGTCCCAGGGAGAGAGGTAAATTCCAAACTTCAGCCCATATTTCCCGGCTGCTTCACTGGTTTCTTTTACCACATCTCCTTTGCCATTTTTGTAAGGACTGTTTTTTACAGAATGTGCTGTGTATTTGCTTGGCCATAATGTAAAACCATCATGGTGTTTGGCGGTGAGAATGATTGCTTTGAAACCGGTTTCTTTAAGTGTTTTTGCCCACTGATTTGCATCTAATTCTGTAGGATTAAATATATCAGTGCTTTCGTCACCATATCCCCATTCTTTGTCCGTAAAGGTATTAGTAGTGAAATGAATAAACGCGTACATCTCCATTTTGTGCCACTGAAGTTGTTGTTTAGTGGGTACTGGATATACCGGTTGAGGAGGAAGCGCCTTTTGAGAAAATAATTGGGTTGAAAAAAGAACTGAAACAATTAAGAATAGGTAAAATCTTTTCATAAAAAATCTGAAAGTTTATTTTTTATACTGAAAACAGAACGCCGGTGAATAACTTTTTCTAAGTTTTGCAGGAACCTGCACTATTGTTTTGTTATCAACCACTTTCCATTTCGCTTTTTCGCCGGTGGCTACAGATATAATGCTACTGCCTTTCGCCGGAGTATTTCCCTCCCATTCTATAGTTTGAGGTATTTCCCTGTTTTGATTCAGATGAAGTGCAAAGTCGGTTTTTTTGTCTTTTGACTGAACAAAAAAAGTATTGCCATCCACATAATGGTCGGTGGTTCTGGTATTATAAATGGCGCTGCCGTTTTTCTTCATCCAGTCACCGATTTCATTGAGTTTCCCTACTACATCATCGGGGATTAATCCTTCGGGAGAAGGGCCAACGCCCAATAATAAACTGCCTCCTTTGGCTACAATTTCTATCAAAGTGTGAATGATTGCATCTGATGATTTCAGTTTCTGATTTTTTACATATCCCCAGTCAGTCCCCATTGTCATGCAGCTTTCCCAGGGATAATCCAGTTTTTTATCGGGAACTCTCTGTTCGGGAGTTTGATAATTTTCGTAAGGGCCATGAACGGTTCTGTCCACAATTAAAATTCCTGGCTGCTTATTTCTTGCCATTGAGGCTATTCGTGGCATGTTGATGTCCTGACTCCACTCGGGTATTGGCGCACCCCAGGATAATACTTCATCATTTACAGTCTCTTTTGACCTCACCCAACCGCCATCTAACCACAGTATGTCTATTGAACCATAATCAGTCATCAGTTCCTGAATCTGATTAAAGGTGAAGTTTTTGTAGTTTTCCCATTTCTGCGGATATTTTCTGATGTCATAATTATTATTTCGGTTGGCTGTGGCATAGTATGGCCACCAGTAATCCTGATTATGCCAGTCGGGTTTTGAAAAATAAGCGCCTATCATCATACCTTTATTTCTGAAAGCATCAAAAACATATTTCGCCACATTTGCCTTAGGATGAAGGGAGAAAGGTCCGTTACTGATTTTGAAATCAGACTGTTTGGTGTCAAACATATTAAACCCGTCATGATGCTTTGTGGTGAATACCAAGTATTTCATACCGGCATTGGATGCGGCATCGGCCCATTGCTCCGGATTGAATTTTTGAGGATTAAAACGATCTTTCAAGCTCCAGTACCACCGTTTATAACCTTCATAGTTGTTGGTTATGGACGTATCCCTGTTTATCCAGTCTTCCGAGCAAATAGACCATGACTCAATAATGCCGGGAACCGCATAAAGACCCCAGTGGATAATCATTCCAAATTTCTGATCCTGCCATTGATCCAGTTTGTTTTTTACAAGTGGTTCAGTAGGCCATTCATACTTTGATGATTGGGGATGCACACCCTGATCTTGAGCCTGCAGATAGCAAAAGCCTGCTATTGTAAATAAAAAAATAAATATGAAAATTTTCCTAATCATAAATCTGTTTTTATCGAATCGAGATAAAAGATGTTTTTAAGTATTATTAAAATTGAAAGGTATAAAAAATTAATGGTTATACCTGCTACCCTGACAAATATCATGTTTATATTAAAAAACGGTTCGGATTTAATGAAACTCCGAACCGTTTATTTGAAAAACAGAATTTATAATTAATTGCCTTCTTAGTTCAATCAGGCATTAACTTTATGGGCATTTACCACACTTACGAAGCGTGCTACTTCTCCTGCAAAATTTTTGAAAGCGCCTTTTGTTATTTCATCATCGCCCATCATGATTGGTACTCCTATGTCGCCTCCTTCACGTATGCTTTGTACCAATGGTATCTCGCCTAAGAATGGTACTTCGTATTCTTCCGCAAGCCTTTTTCCTCCTTCTTTTCCAAAGATGTAGTATTTATTATCAGGCAATTCGGCAGGGGTAAAATAACTCATGTTTTCAACAATACCGATAATGGGTGTATTGAGTTGCGCCTGGCCAAACATGGCAATGCCTTTTTTGGCATCGGCAAGAGCAACGTCTTGTGGCGTGGTTACAATTACCACTCCGGTTACATCTACTGTTTGCACTAAGGTCAGATGAATATCCCCCGTTCCGGGCGGCATGTCCACAATAAGATAATCCAGATCGCCCCAATCCACATCAGCAATAAACTGGCGGATGGCACTGCTGGCCATCGGACCACGCCAGACCACAGCCTTGCCTTCATCTACCAGCAGACCGATACTTAATAATTTTAATCCATATCTGTCTAAAGGAATAATTAAGGGTTTCCCGTTAACATCACGCATCATTGGTCTTTCGCCTCTTACACCAAACATGATGGGTACACTTGGGCCATAAATATCAGCGTCCATCAGGCCTACCTTTGCGCCCGATTGTGCAAGCGCCAGCGCCAGATTGGCAGCAACAGTACTCTTGCCTACGCCTCCCTTACCACTCACTACCGAGATAATATTTTTTACACCCTTTAATACATCATTAGGATTGAATCTGGTGGTAGAGGTATTACTGGTAAAACCAATTTTTACAACTGCATCTTCATTAACCATTGATTTTATGGCTTTTATGCAGTCATTTTTCATTTTGTCCTTCAGCGGGCAGGCAGGGGTAGTTAATTCAATATCAAAAGAAATATAATTGTTATCAATATTGAGGTTTTTAATCATGTTGAGCGTAACCAGATCGTTCTTCAAATCGGGTTCCTGCACAGTGCTTAGTGCCGCCAAAACTTTTTCTTTAGTCATTTCTTTAAAGCTTATGTTAAAATCGAATACAAACTACAAAGTTAAACACTCTCAAGGTCATTTTGTTGTCTAATATTAAAATGTGTACTTAAATTTGACGCTGTGAAAAAATTATTCAGGTTTTTAATACTTCTGGCGCTGATTTCTCCGCTTTCGGCAAATGCCCAGTTTGAAAAGGCGCGTGATTCGGTAATACAGTTGTTTGGTATTGTCACCACTTCTGACAGCTTAGAGGGGATTCCGGCGGTGAGTGTTACGATTAGAGGAACCAACAGAGGCACTATAACCAATAAAGATGGCGTATTTTCAATAGCCGCACTGAAAGGAGATGTTATTGAATTTTCGCATGTGAGTTATGAACCATTAGTAAAAACAATACCCAAAAATATAGAAGGCACTCAACATGGGATGGTGGTTTTAATGACAAAGGATGTTAAATATCTTCCGGTGGCCATTATAAAACCCAGGCCAACCAAAGAGCAATTTGCCCGTGATTTTGTAAATGTGAGTGTGGCAGATGATGAAATGGAGCTTATCAGGAAAAATAATACTGCCTCAATGCGGCGGGTCTTAATGCGTACAACACCACTTGACGGTCGCGAAGCTACTAATATGCAGTTGAACAAGTTGTATGAAAAAACAAAATATCAGGGGCAGGTGCCGCCAATGAATATTTTTAACCCTGCGGCATGGAGTGAATTCATTCAGGCATGGAAACGCGGTGATTTCAGGCGAAAGAATTAGAGCTTAGGTAGCATAAAATCGGATATAAATAAAGACCAATACCAAAATAATCAGTAAAATGAGAATAGAAAAATAAACGGCCCATTGTGGTTTCAACATTCGTTTGTTTCGGGTTTGTTTTTGTTTTTCTAATTTTTTCTTCAGGTCGCGGTTCAGTGCATCTACCATCAACGCAATACCTTCCTTGTCTTTTATTTCCTGCAAGCCTTCCAGCGCCTCATTATCAAAAGAATCCTGAAGCAGTAGTTTTTCTACCTCGTGCTTCTGAACATCAGAAAGCTGATTATTGAGATACTTCAGTAAGGTTTCCTGATCGGTAGCTCCTTGCAGATGGGATAATATGTCTTTTAAATTTTCAGACATTATTTTGAGATTGTTTCAATTTTTTTTCAATACTGATTTTTAAATTTCGTTTACCGTTTTGTATAAAACTTTTTACCTGTAATAAACTATACCCCGTTGCATCACTTACCTCCTGATAACTGTTTTTTTGGAGGTAAAACAAAGTTATGCATTGCTTTTGTTCTGTGTTTAATTCTTTTAGCGCTACTTCAAGAAGTTCAATAGGAATATCATTTTGCGCATTGTTGAATTCATCGCCTATTGTAAAGTCATTGTAAAAATTGTTTTTGTCTGAAATTTCTTCGTGATACAATTTTTTCTTGTCGCGCAATATCGTAAGGCAGGTGTTTCGCGCTACCATATAGAGCCAGGGCTTGAAATTTTCTATTTTATACTTCTGAACATCTTGTAATACTTTTAAAAAAATTTGCTGCACGGTGTCTCGAGCCTCTTCTTCATCTTTCAGATATTTCATGCACACACCCAAAAGCAACAAGGTATATCGCTGCAACAAAATACCCAACCATTCGTTTTCTTTATTTTTCAAAAAACGCTGCAGGAGTTCATCATCGCTTATATGGCTGAATTTGTCCTTTTTCACAATTTAATGGAATCTGTCTTTTGATAATATGATGCTTTTACGGCAGTTTTTCCATAACCATACCTATGTTATTTTAGTTTTTTGTTTGATTGATGCCGATGGGCATCCCGTATATTTTTCTTTTCAAAGTTTTTTTCTAATGCTTCCGTCAGGTCAACGCCTGTCTGGTTTGCAAGGCAAATCAACACCCACAGCACATCTGCCATTTCATCAGGCAGGTTGTATTTTTTATCAGATTCTTTAAACGACTGATCGCCATATTTGCGGGCCATTATCCGCGCCAGTTCGCCTACTTCCTCTGTCAGGATGGCCATATTGGTGAGTTCGCTGAAATAGCGGACGCCGGTCGTTGTAATCCATTGGTCAACCTGCTGTTGTGCTTCCTTAATAGTCATTTTTTATTCTTTAATTTTTGTATCAATGATAATGGTAACAGGGCCGTCATTCAGCAGTTGTACCTTCATTTCGGCGCCAAACTCTCCGGTTGCAATCTTTTTACCCAAATCATTTTCGAGTTGCTGTATCATTTTTTCATACATGGGTATTGCAAATTCGGGTTTGCTGGCTTTAATATAGGAAGGCCTGTTGCCTTTTCGGGTAGATGCATGTAAAGTAAATTGGCTTACTAAAAGAATGTCACCTCCGATATCTTTTACCGAAAGATTCATCACTCCGTTTTCATCATCAAAAACCCGTAACTGAACTATTTTTTGACTCAGCCAGCGAATGTCATCATCGGTATCTGCATCTTCAATTCCCAGTAAAACCAATAGCCCTGTGCCGATAGAAGAATGTAGTTTTTGATTAATGGTTACACTTGCTGCCGTTACTCTTTGTATGACCACTCTCATGCTTTAAATGTAGAATCTTAAATGTAAAACTCAAAATTTAAATTTTTGCATTGATAGATTTAACGAATGATTTTGAGAAAACTTACCTCTTCTGAACTATTTAACCTATTGATTTCATAATTTTGAGCGATGATATTTTATTTTCAGGGTTGATATTTTCTCTTCTTTTCTTGACGTATTGCTAAAGTGGAAAAGCTCATTTTTAAGATAATGATATTGTTCATTTTTAATTTTTTGTTGGAATAATTATGGCTGATAAATATGAATTTGATGCAATTGTGGTAGGGTCCGGTATTAGCGGTGGATGGGCTGCCAAAGAACTCACCGAAAAGGGTTTAAAAGTGATTATGCTGGAGCGTGGTAGAAATGTGGAACATATTAAAGATTATATTACGGCCAACAAAGAACCCTGGGAGTTTAAACATCGTGGTGTACGTACCCGCGAAATGATTGAAGACTATCCGGTACTGAGAAGAGATTATGCACTTAATGAAGAAATAAAACATTTTTTTGTAGAAGATAAGGATTGTCCATATACAGAAATAAAACCTTTCGATTGGTTTAGGGGGTATCAGGTGGGTGGCCGTTCTCTTACCTGGGGCCGGCAGAGTTATCGCTTAAACAAATGGGACTTTGAAGCAAATGCAAGAGAAGGCATTGCAGTGGATTGGCCGATTCGGTATGACGATCTGGCCCCCTGGTACAGCTATGTTGAAAAATTTGCCGGTATTCAGGGATCAAAAGAGGGATTGGAAGTACTGCCTGACGGTGAGTTTCAAAAGCCAATGGAAATGAATTGTGTGGAAAAACACGTAAAAAAAAGGTTGGAAGCCTATTATCAGAACAAAAGACATTTAATTATCGGCCGAAGCGCCAATATAACCGAAACACTGGAGGGAAGGGCCAGTTGTCAGTACAGGGACAGATGTGCCCGTGGATGTATTTTCGGCGCTTATTTCAGCACACAATCATCTACCTTGCCCGATGCTATGAAGACCGGAAACCTTACACTGCGGCCGTTTTCTATCGTTACAAAAATTTTGTACGATAAGGAAAAAAAGAGAGCAACAGGAGTGGAGGTACTGGATGCTGAAACCCTAAAAACATATATTTATAAGTCAAAAATAATTTTTGTATGCGCTTCTGCTTTAAACTCAACCTGGTTGCTGATGAATTCTGCAACTGATACCTGGCCAGATGGGCTGGGAAGTAGTAGTGGCGAGTTGGGACACAACCTGATGGACCATCATTTCAGATGTGGCGCCGGGGGAAAAATGGAGGGGTTTGAAGACAAATATACTTATGGGCGCCGACCGACAGGTATTTATATTCCAAGATTCAGAAATATTTATGATGATAAAAGAGATTATCTGCGTGGTTTTGGATATCAGGGTGGGGCTAACAGAGGTAGAGGAATTGAGGTTGCGGAATTTACAATCGGTTCTGCGCTGAAAGAAGCATTGCGTGTTCCGTCTGACAACTGGGGTATGTGGCTGGTTGGTTTTGGTGAAATGCTGCCGTATCATGAAAACCGCATAACCCTTGATAAAAACAAAAAAGACAAATGGGGATTGCCTGTGCTGGTAATGGATGCTGAGATTAAGGAAAACGAAATCAAAATGCGCAAAGACATGATGGAGGATGCTAAAGAAATGCTGGAAGCTGCTGGTTTAAAGGATGTGCAAACTTACGATTCGGGTTATCATGTTGGAAAAGCCATTCATGAAATGGGTACGGCAAGAATGGGACGCGATCCAAAATCATCAGTTCTTAATGGTCATAATCAGGTTTGGGATGCACCAAACGTGTTTGTTACCGATGGTGCCTGCATGACTTCTGCATCATGTGTAAACCCATCACTAACTTATATGGCGCTGACTGCTCGTGCAGCGGATTTTGCAGTGAGTGAATTGAAAAAAATGAATTTGTAAAAAGTGTAGAAATGAACAGGAGAGAGTTGTTGAAAAATATTGTGGCGCTGACTGGTTTTTCACTGATTGGCGGAGAGTTTCTGATTTCAGGTTGTAAAAATGAAGCAGCCGGTTCCAGGACCTTTACCGATAAAGACCTGACACTACTTAACGAAATTGGAGAAACAATCATACCGGCTACCGATACGCCCGGCGCCAAAGCAGCCAATGTGGCTCAGGTGATGAAAGATGTTGTATCGGATTGTTATTATCCCGCACATCAGAAGGCTTTTTTTGATGGGATTAAAAATATTGATATAGCTGCCAAAAATAAATTTCAAAAAGATTTTCTGCAACTGAATCCTGAGCAGCGGCATAAATTGTTAGTAGATCTGGAGAAAGAAGCAAAAGCATTTAATGAAAAAAGAAATGAAGCGGATAAAATCAGGAGAGAAAAATTTGATGAGGAGAATCAAAAACTACCTCCTGGTGAGCAAAAATTGTTTCAGGAGGCTCCGCCACATTATTACACCCTGTTTAAACAACTGACTTTGCTCGGTTTTTTTACCTCAGAAACCGGATTGACAGAAACACTCAGGCATATATCGGTACCCGGCAGATATGACGGCGATGTTCCATATAAAAAAGGAATGCCGGCATGGGAATAATTTAAAATTGGGAAACTATCTAAAATTTAGAGTAATAAGTCAATCTGATTCTTTTATTTTCCATACCGTAATTGGGTGATAAGGTGAGTTATGCAAATCTAATTTCATAATTTTGGTATTATTTTAGTTAATTTTTAAAACTTCTTTTTTAATAAAAAAAATTGCCATGATTTCAACTATTATTTTGATTGCAGTAATTGTTCTCTTAGCGTTTATGCTGATTGGCATCTTCAACAAATTTGTTCGCAACCGCAACACGGTAAAAGATGCCTGGAGTAATATTGATGTGATGCTCAAGCGTCGGCATGACCTTATTCCAAACTTAGTAAATACAGTTAAAGGCTATGCTGCCCATGAAAGCGGTACCCTGGAAAAAGTGATACAGGCTCGTAATGCTGCTATGGGTGCCCCCAAAGGAGACATTAATGCTCAAATAGCAGCCGAAAACCAATTGCAGCAATCTTTGCGTAGCATTTTTGCATTAAGTGAAAATTATCCTGATCTGAAGGCAAACGCTTCTTTCCTCGATTTGCAGAATAAGTTGAATGAAATCGAAGAAGGCTTGGAAAGAAGCCGTCGCTATTACAATGGAACCGTGAGAGAAAATAATAATTACGGCGAGAGCTTCCCGGGAGTGATTTTTGCAGGGATGTTTGGATATAAGCATTTCGACTTTTTTGAAGCTGCTTCCCAGGAAAGAGAGGTTCCGAATGTTCAGTTTTAAATATTGATTCCGTTTCTTTTATAATTTTTTTATGAAGGCAAACTTTTTCTTTAAACAGATTTTAGTAATAGTCCTGCTGTTATCCATTTGCACGATTGGGATGGCACAAGACTTTACTGTAAATGAATATAACGTCAAAATAGAGATTAATAAGGAAGGTTATTTTGATGTTACCGAAAAATATGATGTGGTTTTCGATATTGAAAAGCACGGATTATGGCGAAAGATACCCATTAAATATAATTTTCAGGATGAAGATGGTACGGTATCAGAAAGAAGTATTAGGATTTCAAAAATTAAAGTACCCGGATGGCAATATGATACGGAAGGAGGGTGGTGGCCGGAAGATCGTAACCTGGGGATAAAAATCGGAGACCCGGACAAGTATGTGACAGGGGCGCAGGTTTATATAATCCAATATCGGGTGAACCGGGCATTTATTTATGATAAAAATAATGACGTTTTCTACTGGAATCTGATGGGTAGGGAATGGGAAGCGGAATTTAAAAAGGTAAATTTTAGTGTAACACTTCCCGAGAACATACCTCTTGCCAAAGACCGGTATTTTGTATATACCGGAGAGGTGGGCGATACCACTGCAAATGCTTCCTATCAATATGAAAATGGAGTATTGACAGGTTCTTCAAAAGAGGCGCTGGGTAATGGAAAAGATATGACTATTATGATAAAGCTACCAAAAGGAGTGATTGTAGAAAAAACAGCCAATCAACTTCTTTGGGAAGATTATCAATGGACAAGTTTTTTTCTGCCCTTACTATTATTCTTTTATTTTCTTTGGAATAAATTCGGGAAAGACAGAAATATGCCTGAAGTGGTTGAGTATTTTCCGCCTACGGGTGTTGATCCTGTAATGGCCGGTTATCTCATTGATGATAAGGCTGATTCGCGCGACCTTACATCTTTGATTCCTCATTGGGGCGCAAATGGTTATCTGTCTCTTACTGAAATCGGGAAAAAGGGGCTTTTTAGTAAAAAAGATATTGTTTTGAAAAAATTGAAGGATATTCCATCCAATGTTCATCTGTATGAAAGAACTTTTTTTAATGGATTGTTTAGTTCAGGAGATGAAATAAAAGTGAGCGATCTTAAAGATAGTTTTTACACTACTATGAACGATGCAAAAATGCAGTTGAGCAGTGCCGCCCGTACAGATGGTTATTATGACAAGAAATCTCACCTGATGCGTTTTATAATGGCCGGTGGGTTGATACTATTGGGTGGTTTGGGAGGAGTATTACTTCTTTGGTTATACGGGGTATTGGCATTTATTGCATGGCTTATTGTCTGCATTATTCTGGCAATATGGAGTTTGAGAATAATGAAGCGCCCTACTGAAAAAGGCGACCTGGCCAAACAACAGACTAATGGATTCAAAATGTTTATTGAAAAGGCTGAAAAGGATAAACTTGAATTTTTACTACGGGATGATCCTTCTTATTTTGAAAAAACACTGGCTTATGCAGTTGCTTTTGGTATGGCAAAAAAATGGGCGCGTAAATTTGACGGGTTAAACCTCCAACCTCCAGGGTGGTATCACGGGGCGAGTTGGTCAGGAAGTACGGTTGGCGCTTTTAATGCTGCTTCATTTACAGATAGTTTCACCGGTTCTATGTCCAGCATGTCCAGTACGATGGTTAGCTCACCATCATCAAGCAGTTCCAGTTCGGGTGGAGGTTCCAGTGGCGGCGGCTTTGGCGGTGGTGGTGGCGGAAGTTGGTAAACCGGCAATATTTTTATAAACTTATGGATGTTTCAAAAGAAATTGAGTTTCAGACTACCCGAAGTGGTGGCAAAGGCGGTCAAAATGTGAACAAGGTAGAAACTGCAGTGATAGCCGCATTTCATATCAATCATTCGTTATTACTAAATGGTGAGCAAAAGTTGATACTGATTCAGAAGTTGTCAAACAGAATGAATAAAGAAGGATTTTTGCAGGTCAAGTCTCAAACTTACCGTACTCAACTTGAGAATAGGGAAGAGGCTATAAAAAAGATAAATGAACTGATTGCAAAAGCGCTTCAAAAAAAGAAAGCACGTATAGCCACCAAAGCCACCCGGGCTTCTGTTGAAAAGAGAATTGTATCAAAAAAGCACAAAAGTGAAATCAAGGAAGGAAGAAGGAAGGAAGGTAAGGTTTTAAAGGATGGATAAATTCCTCAATTTAATTTCTTCTTCATTCCTGCTACCTGTTGTTGCAGGTCCGTTACAATATTTGCAAGTTGGTTTACATTCCAGTTTTGGGCTCTGTTGGTTTTTGAAATAATAAACTGTGCTTCCCACATTTCCAAAATATCGCCATAGTTGATGGTGTAAGGCTGAAAAGTTGGATTATCGCTTACAAGTGTCAGCTTGTTTTTGACCTTGCCGCCTTTTTGAACTCGTTTGTACACAATACCTTCATTGCGCGAAACCAGAACGCAGGCTGTATTGTTTTTGATATCATCTACCCGGTCAATTTTTTCACCCACAATAATAGAACCACTTGGGGTAGGCAGCATTGAGTCTCCAATAATTTCAAATGCCCGATAATTGCCACCCGAAACCATTGGCAGCGTAAATGTATTGAGTTCGTCAATAAACTCATGATCGCCATATCCGGCAAGATACCCTGCGGCAGCTTTTACAGGTACAAAAGGTATTTGCGCCGGTGCATTGGTTAGTTTCATGGCTCTGCGCCGTGCCAGATAATTGTCTGATTGCTGGCTCAGGTCGCTTCGCAACAGGTCGTCAAGTGTAAGCTTGAACATATCGCAAACAATTTCCAATACGTCGATACGTGGTTCGGCACGTTCTTCTTCGTAAGCGCCCAAAAGCGACCTTTTGATATTTAACTTTGCAGAAAACTCATCCTGTGTCCATCCGCGAAGTTTGCGAAGATATCTGAGATTTTTATTTGCCACTGACATAACTAATCTTTTTAGTGCAAAATACTAAAAATATTGACGTAATCCAAATTATTTTTGAAAATTCCAAAAATTTTATTTGAAATAGCAATTTTCCGTGTTAATGAAATCTATTCCTGTTTTTCATATATGATGTTTTTCAGCAGCACATTGATTCGTTTGGAGGCCAACAGTTCGGTTAGCAAAACCCCTTTTTGTTTATTGATATCCATAAGGGTAACATCGTGCCCATAGCCAAGTTTAAAAAAAACGCGATCATCAATTATCCAGCCCTGCACGCCAAATTTATAACCGGAATAAGACAGGCCTTTGTTATTGGTGAGCAAATCTTCATCAAGCACAATGGTTACAATATCTCCGTCTTTAAATTTTTTGAGTTTGCCTTCCACGTGTGCCATTACGTATTCTTCCTTAGCAACAACAGGCGCTTTTTTATTTTTGTTTCTCTCTAATTCTTTTTCAATTTCTGATAAAATGTTCGGGTCGTTATTTACATCTAAGTCCTCGGGTTTGGCTTTTTTCTTAGGTCCCGAGGCGGCATTGAAAATATTGTACCCGAATTTTGAATTATATATTTCGGGGTACTCAAATAGTTCCTTTACGGCTATTATCTTATATACATACAAGCCTGTTTCCGGATTGAGTTGCATGGTAAAATAGTTAAACCCTTGTGCTTTTACTGCATTAACTATATTGCCTATGCCAAAATTATAAGCAGCAATGGTAAGCGGCCAGGTGGCTTTGCCAACAAATTTGACAAGCATTTGATAGTTATCTCTTATTAAATTACATGCTAATCGGGTTGCTTTGTCAAAATCCTCTCTTTCATCAACACCGCTTCCGATAGAAAGCCCGTATCCTCTTGCGGTTGCCGGCATTATTTGCCAAATACCTTTGGCGCCCACACCGCTTTCGGCCTTGGTCAAGAATCCGCTTTCTACAATTGGCAGGTATTTTAGATCGCTATGCAGACCATAGGCTGTAAGATAGCGTTCTACTAAAGGCAAATATAAATTTGCTCTTTGGCGCAATGAAGGCAGATTGACAACATTAACCTGTCTTTTTATAGTGTTAATAAGTTTTTCCTGTATGAACATCTGGTTCATCGGTACAGGCTCACCACAAAAACTAATGATATGCTGTGCCCTTATTAATAAAGGAGACAAGAAGCAAAACAATGATAATAATATTTGAATTAAAAATTTCATAGGCCGTTATAGCCTCAAATCTTTTAGTTTTTTTTCTTATTTTTTTCTTTTTTATCCGTTTTTTTTGACTTTGAGTCCTTTGATTGTTTAGGATTTATTGAGTTTTGAAAACGGGCAAGTTCTTTGTTATACACTTCTCCCGGAATAATGATGCTGGCTATTCCCTTTTCTTTTCTTCTTTCTTCGATAAATAATACCAGACTTTCATTGTCCACCATGTTAGGCGATCGGGTTACAAATACAATATCCTGAGTGGTCTTTGGTCTTATTAACGGATAAAAATTAATATATGTGAGATAACTGCTCTTTATTACCTGCTTTGCTTTTTCATTGGCATCGTACCAGTATAAATAGGTGGTTCCGCCCAGAAAATCTTCATTAGAGTTATTGTCAATTTTTATCTTGTAATAGGTATAAATATCCTTAAAATAAATATTTTCCAATGTAACCTTTATGTTTTTGTCAGTAAGACCCGAAGCCTCAATATTTACCTTATTGGGCAAATCAGTTTTCATAAGCGAGTCTGAAGTCCGGTAGTTTCGAAGTGTATCGGTGATGATAAAGAAGTCGGAAATTACAGTATTAATCTGTTGTCTTGGGAAATTGTACAAATCAATTCCTTTTTTCCCATAGCGTTGCCACAGTCCGACTTCCGAATAGGCTTTTTCTTTTTCACGTTGTTTGCGTTCTTCCTCAAGTTGCGCTAATCGTTCTGCAGCTGCTTTTTTCTCTGCTTCTTTTCGGGCTAATTCTTCTTCTGCTTTTTTGCGTTTTTCTTCATCCAATGCTTTTTGTTTGGCTAATTTTTCTTCTTGCAGCCGTTTTCTTTCTTCTGCTTCGCGTTCTGCTTTAGCGAGTGCCTCAGCTGCTTTTTGTTCTTTCAGTTCTTTTTCTCTTTCGGCCTTCGCCAGTGCATCAGCATCCTTTTGGGCCTTAATTCTCTTAAGCTCTTCGTCTCTAGCCAGCGCTTCTGCCTTATGTTTGTCTTTTAGCGCCTGCAATTGTTTTTCTTCATCAGCTTTTTGTTTTGCCAGCATATCTGCATCCTGTTTTGCTTTTTGATCAGCCAGCTTTTTTTCTTCGGCCTCCTTGGCAGCGGCTTGTTTCATTTGTTTTTCTGTGGCTTCGGCATCCTTTTTGGCTTTGGCAATTTCTGCGGCACTTTGTTTTTGCTTAGTTTCTTCTTCTTTGCGTTGTTTTTCAAGTTCTTTTGCTTTCAGTGCGGCATCTGCTTCCGCCTGTTTCTGTGCAGCTAAAACTTCTTTCTTTCTATCTTCAGCGGCTTCTTTTTCCTGTTGTTTTTGTGCCTTTTCCTGTTCCTCGGCTGTGAGTTTTTCAAGTTCTTTTTGCTTCTGAACAAATGCCTTTAGGGCTTTCAGGTTAGAATGATCATACCACAAAGGCGGTCTGGTATCATCATTGATATTGTATGTAGAGTCAAAAATCAGGCGGAACATGTGGCTGCGTCCGCCTTCGTTTACCAATAAGCCTGTATTGGGTCCTGATCTCTTTTCTTTATTAAACTGAATAGAAATTGATTTTTCTTCTCTTCGTTTTGGTATATAATAATCATAGGCATCATCATCCGAAAAATTAATATTCAACACCTTATCAGGAAAATTAATAATGGTGATGCTTTCTCTCCCTACAACAATCTTTTCTCCATTAATATTTTGAGCCAGAAGATAATTGCTTAGTGAAATATAAATGATAAATAGGGGGAGATATGGTTTTATTTTTATCATTATTTCTTCTATTGTTTATATTTTGAGCAAAAGCAAGATGAAATCCATTCAATAAAAAAGCAAGGAGTGTTTTACACTCCCTGCAGGATTTTATTGTTGATCGTATTTGGTATCCCATTCGTTACCATCATCACCTTTTTGCCCTTCCATCTTTATCATAAAGTTTTTGGCAGGGAAATAAGGTTTCATGTGAATGTCCAGATGTATTTTATCCTTTTGTACCGGATCTTGTTCAAAACGTTTAATGGTGAAGTCTTCAATGAGTTTGTTGGGACCGGTAATGCCATCCAGGAATTTAACAATCTGGCTTTGCAAATCTTTACGAGTATTGGCATTAAAGTTTTCAAACGCCCTGCGGTTGAGAAAGTCCATCAGTACTTTAGTTACATAGTCGAACACCCGAACCACAGAATAGGTTTGTAAACCCAAATTATCGCCATTGAATAGTGTTTTGGCAGAAAAAGCCATTACCTTTCCATATTCCTTAACCATTGGCACTAAACCCATTTTTTCAAGATTGGCAATTTCACTTTTTTTCAAATCGAATTTAACGCCATCGACTTCGTTCATGCTTCCAAATTTTTTACCGGCTGTTACCTGGCTCATCAGGGTTTGATATACCTTTCCTGCCAAAGCGCCGGATGGTGGTACATACAGGTCTTCTTCTTCGCCTAATTCGTTGTATTTTCCGCGACCTACTAACCAGTTGCAGGTCATCATTACATTGGAGCGGTATTTATCGCCGCCGGTAAGATTGGCAATTTCAAACATTTCCATCACATCGTCCGGCGCATCTAAATGCTCAAAATCGGTAACCATCATTACTTTATTTTCATGAGCCATTTTTGCCCATTTTTCTACCACTTTATTGGAGCCGAGATAACCAGGGATGACCATGATGCTGTAATTGTTGCGCAGGTCGAGGCGGTCATAGTTTTTCTTTAGTTCTTCATTGATGGCATCAATGAATCGGGTATTATCCAAATCTTTCAGTTGGTCTGCTTCGCAGTTGATAAAAGAAATGTTTTTTATTTTATCGCTTTCAGAATTTTTGAAAAACAGGGCTACATTGCGGTAAGACCTTTCCAGATCTTTGGATTCATCAATTGCCTTCGCCAGATTTTTTTCAAGTACGTGCTGGCATTGTTCGGCTTTTTGTTCGCTATGGGTAACCATTTCCGAAATGTCGCTGGAAGAATTTAATGCCTCTGCCCATACCTGAAGTGTCCTGAGAAGTTCTTCGCGTTCGCCCTTTTTTTGGCTTTCTGACAAGAAAATATTGCGTCTTGCTTTACGGTCGGGGTTCAGGTTTTGAGCGCCGTCAATGGATGATTCAATCAGGTCAAATCCGCCAAATTTTGCTAATTTATCAGAACTTGTCTTCAGATGCTCAAGCGGATTGGCAATTTTCACCGCTTCTTTTGCCTGCATTGCATCGGACTGGGATTGTTGTTGTAATTCTTCGCTCATATTTTTAATTTTTGCTTGGTTTGTAATTATCAATTTTTTTAATCGTTAGGGTTGAATGAGGATACGCCTCCTTCAGAAGAGCTTCCGGAAGATGTAGTGGATGTTGAAGAGGTATCAGACCCTTCTGACATTGCCTGACCCCAATCAATATTTTGTAAAACGTTATCCGAACTGAATGTTATTTCTCGGCAGGAGAGTCTTACCTCCACAATCCAGGAACCTGTTCCACTGCCTGAGCCTGACCCAACACCTTCCGTGGACCATGATTCTTCCGATTCGTTGAATGCTTCTTTATAATAGATGCAAAAAGCATCCGAAAACTGAATGGTCCTGGTTCTCATTTCCCTGCCAAAGGTTATTGATATTTCTCCATTCATTTGTCGGGTTGGTGATAGCATCCAATTAATCAACATACTTTGGTTGAAGCCTGTCAGCCTTAAATTTATAAAACCGCCACGTGGAATTCCATTGGGCACTCCTCTGTTATCTACAGGCTGATGCAAATCGGTACTCATGTGGAGTACAGTGAACTGCGTATCACCGATTGTAAGTGAAGAATGATAAGATCCCATTATAATACTATTTATTATTTTGTAATTCGGATATCATCCCCTGAATAGCATCTAAAAGCGCCTGCTTTGCATCAGGATCGGTTAATGCAGCCTTAAGGATTTTATTTGATTTCAATTGTTTAATCACTTTCAGGTATTCATCTTTTTGAGTGGCATTATTTTTCAAAAAATCGCTTTGATTGATAATGCCCTTTACACCAAAATCGCTTAATCCATGAAAACTCAGGGTTTCTTTTTTTGATGCGCCGTTTTCATCTTCAAAATCCAAGTTGAGCTCGGGTTTGTAATGGTTAAACACATCATCAATGGTTTGCAGCCCGTGTACCACTTCGGGCTTCACAGGTGCATCTTTTGTAAGTTTTTCTGCCATTAAGGTTCTGTTCTGTGGGATGTCGGCAAACGCTTCCGATGCGTCGGTTTTCACCTCATTTCCGCCAATGCCATAGCTATCGTTCATCATAGTATTTAAATTTTAAAGTTTTAAAGTTATATATTTATAAAACCGGTTATTCAAATAATTTCCTGATTTTAATTAATTCTCAAATTTAAAATGAATTTATGGCAATTCAATGGATATACCTCATTTTAGGGATAGTACATTGTATGCAAATTGCCTGATTCATGAGGGAAGTTACAAAAAATCGGAAACTCTTTCTAATAAAACTTTAGATTAGATGGTTTCTGAAGTGATCACCCAATCAATATGTTTTCGGCTATCTTCTTCTTTGAGTTTAATTTCTACAGTATCGCCGGCTTTTATTTCTTCCTTCACAATCATTCGGCTAAGCGGCTTTCGCAGTTCTGTACGGATAATACCTTTGAGCGGTCTTACTCCATATTTGGGCGTAAACCCAAGCAAGGAAAGATAGTCGGCGGCATCCGGCGCTATTTTCAGGATTATTCCTTTTTGTTCAAGCTGTTTTGCCAAAGGTTTCAAATGTATTTTGAAGATATTGAGCACATTTTCTTTGCTAATGGGGGCAAATGGAATAATTTCTGTAATGCGGGCTAAAAATTCGGGCCTGAAATACCTGGCCATTATTTCCATCATTTCATCACTTTTTGGAATTTTGCCTTCTCCAAAGCTGCTGATGATATGTTCTGCGCCAATATTGGAGGTAAATAGTATGACAGCATTAGAGAAATCGCCTTCTTTGCCCAAGCGGTCATGCATTTTTCCTTCATCTAATATTTGAAGAAAAATATCGAAAACCGATGGATGCGCTTTTTCTATTTCATCAAATAATACTATGGCATAGGGTTGCTCACGAATTTTATTTACCAACATTCCACCTTCTTCATAACCCACGTAGCCGGGAGGAGCGCCATAAAGTAATGCGGCAGAATGTTCTTCCTTAAATTCGCTCATGTCGAAACGGATAATTGAGTTTTCATCCTGAAACAGAAATTCGGCAAGAGTTTTAGCCAATTCGGTTTTACCCGTACCCGTAGGTCCCAAAAAGAAAAATGAAGCGATGGGTTGTCCGGCTTTGTTCAATCCCGAGCGGGATTCCAAAATGGCCTCCGAAACTGTCTTGAGCGCATGATCCTGACCAACCACTCTCTCGCGCAACTGATTTTCCATGTTCACAAGCCTTTGTTGTTCTTTGGTTTGTATTTTCCCGATGGGGATTCCGGTGATATTGGCCACTACTGCGCTCAGGTCGGTGCTGTCAATTGATTTTTTTTCTTGTTGACTTACTTCAAACAGATTTTTGAGTAGATTTTCAAGGGTTTCAAACATTTCATTGACATCACTGATTTTGGCAAATTCTTTTTCTTCATTGTTTCTTGCCAACAATACCGGGCTGAGGCTTGACTGGGTTTCAAAATAAAGCCATCTGAGCTTACTCTCTTCTTTTTCTTCTTTTAATTCTTGTAGTTTTGATTGCAACTCTGTAACGTCAGTAGTGGATGTATCTGCCATCAATCGTGTTACGGCTAAGGTTCTGTCCAAAAGGTCTAAGGCAGCATCAGGCAGTCTGCGTTCCTTAACAAACCGCTTGGCTAATCTGATGGCATCGGCAAAAACCTCTTCCTCAATGGAAAGCCGGTGATGCTGATTATAACGATCTGCCTGGTTGCGCAGCATTTTTTCGGCAATGGTGGCATCCGGCTCATTTACCTTCACCATTTCAAACCGGCGGCTGAAAGTAGGATCTTTTTCAATGCTTTTTCTGTATTCATCCAGTGTGGTAGTGGCTATCACGGTGAGGATACCTTTTGCCAGTTCGCCTTTCAAAATGCCGGCAGCGCCGCCATTGGGATTGTTTTTATCTATGAGGTTATGAATTTCATCAATAAATAATACGGGTTTTTCGAGTGTGGAAAGTTCTTTGATAATTTTTCGGAGGCGGTCTTCCATTTCGCCTTTATAAGCTGCCCCTGCAATTAATTCCCCGTTGTCCAACTCATAAATTGACACATCTTTGAGGTGCTGAGGCACTCGACCATTGGCCACAGCTATGGCAAAGCCATCCAAAAGAGCGGTTTTTCCAACGCCAGGTTCTCCTGTGATGATGACGTTCGATTTGTTTTTTCGGCTGATGATTTCGCAAATTTGCCGGATTTCTTTTTCTCTGCCAATGATGTCGTTATGACCTTCCTTTTTTACTTCGGCTAATTTGTCAATACAGTATTGAGATATTGCATCAGACGAAGCCTTGCCGAGAGTATTGGTTCTTTTCTCTGCAGCGCCTTCGCCGGTTTCAGATGCAGAAGCAGGGTTGGCAAACCATTCCAATACCTGAGACGAGGTGAAAGGGAAGGTTTTGAGTTGGTCGTAGGAGTACACAACGCCCGGAGTAGCAATGGAAGCCAATAAACATTCGGGTTCGATGGCATGGAAACCTAATTTGGTCTGAAAATGTTCGGCTTCGTGAAATAGCGGTTCGCACAGATCATCGGGGCCAACATCAGAGGTAGGTTTTGAACCTTTGGGGTATTGCTCCAATCTTATTTCGGCCCATTCTTCCATATAATAAATATCGCCACCGTTGCGCTCTACAGTTTTTAAAACGGATAAATCCTTGTGCATCAATGCTTTCAGAATATGTGCGGCGCCATAAGTACTATGGTTGTATTCTTTGGCGATTTGCTGGGCAATGTGCAGCGCCAGTTTGGCGGGTTCTGAGAATGTGTAGTTTGATAGTGCCATGTATAATTTAATTTTTATGAAGCAACAATATTCAAATCAATTCCCGGAAGTATAGCACCAATGGCTGCATCTCCAATGAAAGCAAAACAATATCCCCGAGAAAATAAATCTACTAAATAATTTATAAAATTTTGTTCAAGAGAAAAATAAAAACCTATTCTGGCTTGGGTAATAGTTCTTATAGAAGGGAAATCTCCAATTATTAATAAGTTAATTCCGGTGCCAATTATTACGCCGCCAGTTAATTGGAGGACAGCAAAATTCATTCTGTTGATTCTGCTAAAATCAAGATCAAGTGTCGAATTCCCATTCATTCCATGCAAAGCGCCACCATCGTACATATTAAAAAATCCTCCGCTAATACCTGTGGTGAGTTGTCCGGCTCCAGCATTCATTCCATCATTTAAAAGAGCCAACACTCCTTGCCTGATAATATTTGAAAATTGCCGAACCAGAAGTCGCTCCAGTCTGCTAATAGCTGCTGTTCCAACGCGCTCCACTAAGTCGCCAATAGCACTCAAACTCCCTCCCGAACTAATTCCTATTGAAATTCCATATACCTGCTTTGTTATACCATCAGCATATCCTTCAATTTGTTCTCTGTATTCTGAAGAAAGTCTGCAATATTGGTCATATTTTGCTTGTTTACTGGCTCCAACATAACTTCGACCAAAACCCATTGAGTTTTCCATATAATAGTCATCAAAAAGTAATGGGCTAAGTTGAAGGAAACATTCACCAAAAGAAACACCCCCAATCAATGAAAAACTTGTCAGGTCTGCAAATTGTCTTCCAACCGGATTCCTTATAACTAATACATCTCCCATTTTGATAATAAAAAAAATTTATGCTTTCTCCTCCTCCTTCACCACTTTTGCGGGTTGTACACCGTCTTTTTGAGCACCACCTCCTTGATATTCATTCTTTTCGAGATTATAGAAATTGGTATAACCATTGCTTTGCATAACATCCAAATACCCGGTTTCTTTGTCAATGGTATTCAATATCTCGCCCCAGGGCTTTTTCAGCATGATGTTATGACTGTTGTAAATAAAATACAGACTATTGGCATCTTTATTTATCGGATAATTATTTTTATTAAAGAAGCCTGTTATCCGCTTCAATTCTTTATCAAAATTTTCCAGTGAAGTTTTTAGTCCGGGTTCCTCGGGTGTACCGGGGTCAAAATCAAAGTTTCCTTTTAAATTACTCATCAAGTCTTTCAAAGGAGAAAAAGCCGCATCGGAAGTAATTTTTGATAAAAAACCATTCAGTCCGTCTGTAGGTATCAGGTCTAATAAAGCGCCATAAAACTTAGCCTTTGTGGGCATCATCGGCAATATCATGGCCGACAGCGCTTCGCCAATTTTTGCTTTATCTTCTGCCGAAGCTTTGCTTATTTCCAAATCTCCTTTTTTGGCCACTGCCTCAATATTGCTCTTTACTTTATTTATCATGGCCACCGACTGGTCGTATAGGATTGCTTCTTTCTCTTTTACGGGTTCGGTTTCCTTCTTTTCTTTGGCTTCTTCCTCTTTTCTTTTGGCGGCTTCTGCCATTTCCACCACTTTTTGTATGTAGGGGTCAACCGGCAGTGCTTTCATATTGACTTTGGCCGGCAGTAGTATTTTTTTTATCCCGGTATTATTCACCACTTTGTCCGCCATCTGGTTAGAAGTATCTGAACCTAAGGCAAAGAGTTTAAGAGATTCGGTTAACCTGTCCACCAAGGGGCATAAAAAATTAAATATTTTTGAAATATTGATACGGCTGGTGTCCAAACTGGTACCTTCTTTAACGTTTTTTAGTTCATCAATGAATTTTTCAAGCCGTTTTACACTTTTCCCGGGTATATCGCCAAAGCCGTTCAGCATCTGGTCAAATTTTGGCAGATCGGGTGGTTTGATGAGGCTCGGTACCGCATCAATTACGTTTTTTGCCGCATCAATTATTTCTTTAATTAGACCTTCTACATCTCCTTTGCATTGGGTGAGTTTATCAATATTACCTTTATTGTCATAGCTGGTGCCAAAACCCTTGATAGATAGCAATCTGCCAAGTGTAGCCACAAGTTGTGCTTTTATTTTTCCTGTAAAAACAGATAACGTATTCGAATTGCTTTCTGCAATTATTTTCAATAAATCATCATTGGGCTCAAAATATGAAATAGCCTGTTGGGTGAGGTCAAAACTGTTTCCAAAGGCATGAATAGCTGGTTTTCCTGCTTTTTTTGGGTCAAAACTGTGTTGATTGGCAAATAGTGGCGTGCCTACATAAATAACAGACCCGATTTTCCATTTTTTTTGAAAATCGGCTTCAGTGATGAGTTCTTTGATTGCCTCATTTGCCACATTTCCGCCATGTCCTAAACCAATAAAATGAAAAGCAGATGTATAATCTTTCCATTCCGAAATTTCACCCTTTATTTTGGAAGCTAATTTTTTGCCTTCGTTTGTTCTTCCCTGACTGTCTGTGGCATCAAAATCATAAACCAATGTTTTATTGTCAGGATTTAGTTTATTGGGCAGCTCGTCTTTCATTTTGTTCATATAACTATCCCAGTCTTTATAATCCTTAAAATAGTTATACTCTTTATCTACTTTTTTTTCAGGCTCTTTTTCTTCTTTGAAAAACAAGCTCACACCCGGAATAGAACCGGCAGCATCTTCAACAGCAACCACAGCCCCTTGTACACCCGAAGTAACTCCTCCAAGCATATCATCGGCAGCCATTGCATCGGCTGGCTTGTACCGAACCAGCACCAGCATCTGCTTTTTTTCGTTTACTTCAAATTTTTGTTCTGTTTGTTCCCCGGGCATCTCTAAGACATTGATAATTAATTATAAAATGTCACTTTGCAATCAGCGGTAGTGTAGCCTGACAGATTTTGGGTTTTCCCTTCACTATCTGTTTTACCGTCATGCACCTGACCATCGCTGGTTTTTATTTCATATTTTACATTTTTCTTACCCTTTCCTGCTTCATCTACCAAACTGAATTGTGCTTTGAAATCTTCTTTATTGGTTTTATCTGCTTTTTCGTCTCCATTTTTAGCAGCATCTTTCAGCGCTTTGCTGTTTTCGTTGTCTTTAGCCTGGCCGGCGCCTGTCTTTCCTAAGCCGCCTCCTGCTCCCCCCGCTCCGCCGCCTCCACCTCCTGATGTTTCGCCAATCAGCACTGTAAAACATCCTAAAATGATGCTTCCTCCATGAGCTGTCATGTCACCCATTCTTGCAGCAGGTTTGCCGCCTATCAGAACGCCTGTGCTACCCATAGCTATAATGTCGGGAGGGCCTGTGCATGTACACATGTCTCCAAGTGTAACTGCCGGCATGCCTCCAATCAGCACGGTAGGCGTACCCGGTCCGATTACAGGGCCACCAACATGGGGTACCAGTCCATTTACCATTGGACAAATATGCATATCTCCTATTCTTGCTGCGGGTTTACCCATTTAGATAGATTTTAGACGTTAGATTTTAGATATTAGATATTAGATATTAGATATTAGATTTTAGATTAAAGATTTAGTCCATAAAGAACTTTCTTCGTTTGGGTTTTTGTTCATCTTCCTCAATACTTTTTTTCTCTACCTCCTTCTCCTCAACCTTAATCTTAACCTCAACCTTCTCCTCAACCTTAACCTTAGCCTTAGTCTCAACCTTAGCCTCAGCTTCCCTATCTAATTCCTCTTCTGTTTTTATTATTGGCAGCGCTTCCGCTTTCGAAATTTTTATAGCTTCTGCCTGATTACCACCATTCCATAGCCACTTATTCAGGAAATCCGGGTCTTCATTTTCAGTATAGAAATAATCAAAAACCGAAAAGAAATCTATTAATTCATCTCTATTCCAGGATTGTATTTGTTTTAAAAGAACTCTGGCATCCCAGATTCTGAAATATTTGTCTTGTCCATTTTCTTTTATATATATTTTACTTTGTAAATTGTCCAATATGTTTTTTACCGGTTCTTTAGTTTCAAAAATGACACATTGCTCCATCTGAATCAAGGGCTGACCTTTTAATTCATAAGGATTACTGTTCAGCGCAAACAACCAGGGAGCGGCATCCCAAATTTTTTCGTCATCGGTACCTGAAAACAAGTTTATATGCTTAGGATACCGCTGCATCAGCTGAATTAAGGTATATTCCCCATTAAGTGCACTATCGTAACACAGATACTTCATATCAGATTAATTAATCATCACTACAGCGCCTTGTATTTTTGCCATAGCGCCTCCCTTCACTTCCATGAGGGCATCGCTCTCTACTTTGGCGCTTGCAGCGCCTTTTGCTTCAAATACGGCATCTGCATTTATTTTTATGGAGGTTCCTTCTACTTTAGTTTCAGTTGTTCCTTTTACTGAAAGGGTTTTGTCGGCATTCATTTTAATGTCCTGGGCATTAAAATTAATTTCCCTGCCTTTTATATTTACCTTGTTTTCGGCATCAATTTCAATATCACCTTTGGAATGAATGGTGATTTTTGGACCTGCTTTTTCAAGGTTTATTTCTGCTAGCAAAACGCCGCCCTGTACTATTCCCAAATCCAGACTATCCTGATTGTTGAGTCTGATTACTGAATAATCCTGATCCCCCTGCATTGATTCGATTAAAATTTTTGTATCTGAGTCATTTCTTTGGAGGCTAATAATATTTGCAGGAGTCTGATCAGGAAAATTGTCTCTGATAATTAAAGTGCCTGAGTTATCATCTATGTCAATTCTCCTTCCGCTCCTCGAACCAATAAATTTTAGGTGATTACCATCTTGGGCAATTCCCGGTTGGTTTTTCTGGGTATAAAGAGCGCCGTTTACAAAGGGCATTTCGGCATTATTGTTCCAGAAATCAACCATAACTTCATCGTCTTTTTCTGGCAAAAACCGGAAACCTTTGTCTTTTCCGGCATGAGGAGCCAATACGCTTATCCAGGGTGATTTTTCATCATCGGCCATCCAGGGAAATTTTACCTTTACCCTCGAAAGTCCGCTATCGTCTTCGTTGTCGGTGATGATAGCCGCCTGTGGTGTAGCCTTGGTTTCTAATAGCGGATTGGTATATGGCGGAACCGTTACCTCAAACGGAACAGCAGAGAAGCTATTGCTATAACTGCTGTAATTACTTACAAAATGATTAATTTGAGTAATTATAAATTTCTTACCGGCATCATCAGTGGGGTCTTTAATTTTTACGATTTTTCCAATTGATAATTTATTGTTTCTGGAATTGCCTGTAACCATTACCGAAGAAGCGTAGATTGCCTGTTGTTCTAATTTATAAATATCATCAGCATAATCCTGTTTAAAACCTGACGGAAGAAAAATATTGCCGCCCGGATTTTCATAAACTGAACTTCCCGATTCTTCTGCAGCTTTAATAAAATCATTTTCGGGCGCTTCTTCAGCAGTTTTTGTCTCTATCTTCTCACTTTTAAAAATATCTGTAGCAATACCGCTTTCAGGCTTTTTGATAGTCTGTGCCCTGATATTAAGGTTGCTTACATCCACAGGTGATTTGAGTTCGATTTCATTACCAGCCGGTTTTTTGCCAAATTGTAGTTTTTCACCGTCATAAAACATCCATTCTCCAAAACGAATGGCAAGAGAAGATATGAAGGAAAACAGGGTTTGATTGTATTGTACTATATAATGTAACTCTTTGGTTGTCTGTGGGTCTTTGTTTACTTTGTCTTTTAAACCTGATTTATCAAATGATTTATCAATAATGTCAGACAGTTTCTTTTTATAAAAGGAATGACATTCGGGAATTTCGTTCACCTTACAGAAATTACCCTGACCGGTGATAGTAAATTCATAATAACGATTATCCACCAAATAGGAGTTAACTTCCAGTATAATTCCATTAAATTTATGATTGGAATTACCGTCTCCGTCTTTAAAATCAATCTGAACATTTTTGCCCAGAACCTTTTTCTTGAAATCAAGAATGGCGCTGAAACTGCTATTGGTATCCGTTGGTCTCAACGAAAATGAGAAATTATTAACATTAATGAATGACTCATTCAAAGACAGATTACTGAATAGTACCGGATTGTTGCTATTGAAATCCTGAATGACAATTTCGGTTTTTGTTAAAATTGAATTTTCTGCCATTATTTTTTATTTAAGACAGTGGAATATAAATACATTCGTCGTAATAAAGATGTCTTTAGTGTCTGCATTTCTGTCTTACCGATTGAAAGGCACGCAACCCTAAAAGGCTTATTGCTTATGCTTTTCAAAAGAAAAATTAACGCAGGTAAACTAATTCCTGCGTTAATCAACTTTGATGCGGCATTAAACCCATTCATTTGAGAATTTGCCATTGCCCAGCTCAATTTCTTTTGCAGAAAGGGTAAAGGCAATCGCCATTGGCCTGTCGTTGGTGGAACTAAAGGTTTCATTGTAGTCAATCATGTAGGCTTCTTTGAATTTTAGTTCCTTCAGGGTGGCATCTGAGTCTCTTTTTTTGAAAATGATGCTCCCGTCCTTATGGCTGTAGGGGTCAATCATCCATTCAAAAAGGTCTGTCTCATTGGTGCTTTCTACGACAACGTTTATTTTTCCTCCTCTTGTTTCGGAAGAAACTCTACCCGTTTTGTCGGTAACCTGATGTAGGTCAAAAGAGGCATCTAATACCCGGTATTCTTTACCGGCTACTGTAAAAATTGCTTTAAAACTCATTGTGTAATAATTTTAGCATTATAAATTTGTAATGTAAAAGTACTGTATAAAAAAATTTTCTGCCATCGCTTTTTTTAGTGATGCCCAAAGTTGGAAGATTAGCATAATTTTGAGGTACTATAGACCATAAAATGAGCATATATTAAACTATATTTCAATGATGAAGCGGCAAAAGGACAGTCATATTGTTTACACACCATTCAAGAGCGAAGCGGTATGTGCCTCGCTTCTTGAGGCCGGTATTGCCATTGAACAAATAAAAACCAACCAAAAAGGCGCTTTCAGAAAAAGTTATGGAGAGGATATTGAAAAAATTTCGATAGAGGATTATAAAGACCAATATAATGTTGATATTGTATTAAACCGAGACAGTATTTATGACAAGCTGCCCGAAGGGCTTTTTCATCAAACTCAAGGAGGAAGGTATGTAAAGACTGTAAAGGATGCTGTAGATGAACATAAAAAGTTTAGAGAAGAAGAACGTTATGCCAGAAGGTTTTTTGCACCGATAGAGCAAATGATTTTTCGCTATCGAATTTATACCGAGCAGGCAGAAAGAGAAGCGCTTTATGACCTCCAAAATGGAAAACTCAATACCGGATTTTATCGTTTTTGGGGATTGGAAGACAATCTTCCCCAACCGGAAGTCGGCAGATTATTATATTTGATGCCGTATGGTTTTTTTATCAGGGGAAATGAGGAAGCAACAGTAGCCGCCTTGAATTATATTTTGAATAAAGAAGTGCAACTTGAAAAATCAGTACAACCGGATTATTTTGTATTAAACGATTTTGTAAGTATGCCTTCATGCCGATTAGGAATTGATACTGTTTTGGGACATTCGACCCAAGAGTCAATTCCGGTATGGACATTTAAAATCGGTAAGGTAAGAGCTGATGAAATGGCCGGTTTTGTAGAGGGAGCTCCTCATGGCAAAGTGTTGAAAAGGTTTGCAGAAGTGTTTATACCGGTGGAAATAGATGTGGTTTTTGATTTTGATGCAGTCGAAAATGTTGAAAATGAATTTATTAATGGTGTTCTGGGATATGGCGTATGTATATAAAACAAATGGATGTCAAAACTAAAATATTAGCATGCTACTGAAGTTTTTTTTGATGTATATTGGTGTTTTCTTTGGCTCAAGCCTCGCAATAATGGCTTCTGTAAAGAAGTTGAGCAGTAGCTTTGGCAATCAGGGAAAAAAGCCCTGGGTATTCAATTTTGTGTCATCAGCATTGGCTTCGGGAGCCGCTTTTGGCGCTACCTACATCAGCGATAATCTGTTTTTTACCTTTTGGCTTTTGTCTGCTGTTTTTTTGCTGGCGGGGCTCATTTTTATATTATTGATTCATAAAAAATATTTTAAGGCAAGGCGTGATAACAGAAACAAGCAACTTTTTGCGGAAATTCTCTTCGGATTGTCGTCTTTGTTTTTATGTGTGGCCATGTTTTCTGCCTTGCAATACTTTCTGAAAGATAAAAACTTTATGTATTTTCCTGTTCTGCTGTCGATGCTTTTCTTTTTTGTGCCATTGCTATTGTTGCAGTCTTTCGAAGCGGCTTACGATATACCTGCGGCAGCGTATAGTGTGTGGCAATACCCTGCAGGAAACCCCATTGAACTTCCGGACGAGAAAGAAGGTGAGCGGCTGTATGTTATTGGCTTTGAAATAGCAAAAAGCCCCACCGATGCCCGCCGTACCTATTTTAGGGCAAAGGCTCCTGAAGAAATGCTTTTGGGAGATTTATACTACCACTTCATTAATGATTATAATGAGCAATTTAGCGAAACCCCTATAAGATATACTGATAAAGAAGCAATGCACAAATGGTTGTTCAGAACAAAACCTAAATGGTATAATTTCTCCAAAGTGCTCGATCCGGCTTTAACAGTAAATGAAAATAAAATAAAAGAAAATACAGTAATTATTTGTGAAAGGGTAGAGGGGTGATGCCAAATGGACCGATGAAAATAGCATAGACTTAAATTGATGAAGTAAATATTAAAAACTGATAAATGCAAGTACAATCAAAATACTTAGCCGTAAACTGGACAGATGGCATGAAGCTGAACAAAGAAATCTTTATTGCACAGGATAATGCTCAGTTTTCTAACAGTTATCACCTTATATCCTCTACACTGTCGCCTATCCGATACGGATTACTTCCCGGCGATAATAATTATAATGTACAAATTGCTATTGATAATCAAAATACTGTGAGGGTAACGGTAAATGCCTTTAAGGCAATTACCGCAGGTGGTTTCCCTGTATCCATTACCGCAGGTGAATCTTCTGCTGAAACGGACGGCAGCCCTTCTGTTTCCATGCAAATTTCAACAGGGAGTACAAATACCATTTATTGGGCAGTGCTACTGATAAAACCGTTTGAGCGTAATCCGGGCGGCGCTATCAATCCGGCAGAAAGCCCTGCCCGATTTCCTTTTGTAAGACCGGGTTATGAAATTTTGATAGTAGAAGATCATCAGGCAAATCAATATTTCAATCATCCGCTTGCCTTAATAATTGGCAAGATAATAGCAAATGGCAGCAACCTGAAGGTGGATGGCGAATACCTGCCTGCGAGTACTTCGGTAAGCGCATCGCAGGATTTGCTGGGGCTACATTCCGAATTAGATAGTTTTTTGGCTGGGTTAGAGCAATCATGCTCGCAAATTGTTCAAAAAATTTACAAAAAGAGTCAGCAAAACGATTTGTCCGAATTGGCACAATTTCTTTGCGACAGAATTATTTTGTATTTAGGACAGAGTCTTACTAATTTCAGATGGGCAGTGCTGTACGAATCGCCTGCCAAAATGATTAGTGAAATTGTGGGCCTTGCCAGAGTGTTGAAGAATACAATTGATTTAAGAATTGGCAGTGGCAAAGACGAGCTGATGAACTACCTCTGCGAGTGGTGCGAACTGAACCAGGGAGAACTGGAGTCTTTGCTGAGTAATATGGCAGCGCTTCGCTATAATCATAATGACATTAATCAAAACATTAATGCCATTATAGAATTTGCAAAAGTGATAGGCAAATTATTTAACACACTGAGTAATCTGGAGTTTATTGGAAAAAGAAAAGAGTCTGGTTTGTTTGTGAAAGAAGAACCTATTGCTTCGCAAGCTGATAGCATTGCGCCCAAGCCGAAAAGAAGGTTTTTTGGATAAAAGGTTGAGGTTAAGGTTGAGGCTGAGATAGTGAAAGAATTTATAATTTGCTTTTTGACAATAAAAAAAATAATAATTTTAAAATGAGACCTAACAACATACAGGAGCGAAATAAATCATTTCAACGCTTTTTGTTATTCTTTATTTTGACGGTGGCTATCATTATGGTTACTGTTTTTTTTGGCATCAGAGTTCCTTATGCTGAGAATGAAAAACTAAGGGAACAGATCGCTCAGATGGACAAAGAAAATCAGTTTAGAGAAAATTTTTCAGTTTCTATGGCAGAAACACAGTCGTTGCTCGATACCGTAAATCTGGATGTAACCAGAGCCGGATTGATTGATGGGCGCATCACTCAAAAAGTACAGGATATGGATGCCCTGATAAACAAAACAGATTTGAGCTCCAAAACGCTTTATTCACAAGTAGTAAAGGCGTTGAATAACAGCCAGTCCGATAAAAGAGGATTACGCGCTGCCAGCAGTAAAGACTCTCTGGTTGCCATGTATAATGCACAGATTCAGGCATTGCAGAATTCATTAACCAAGTGGCAGGAGTCATATAATCAATTAAAAATGCAAAATGATATTTTGCGTCAAATGAAATAAGTAAATTATAAAAACCAGTGTATGCACTTTGTATTTTCAAAACAATGGGGTAAGTTGGATTACAGGGTTTGGATGTCGCTCATCGTTCTTTCCCTGATATCGCTAACTGTTTTTGGTTACAAAGTGGCTACCAATGAGCAATGTCCCTCCGTAAGTATAGCGCTGGAATGTAATCTCAACCATGCAGGATTAGACTCAAACACCTTTTATGTAAACGAAGAAATCACCTTTAATGCTCATACCACAGCGCCCGATCAGCATATATCATGGGATTTTGGCGATAAAACGCCTTCGCACATTGGGTCAAAAATTCTACATACCTATAATAAGGAGGGGAGTTATCTTGCCACAGTTACCATTAAAGGCAAATGTGCCCAGTCGGTAGTAGTAAAAGTTATTAAGAACAGTGTTAGCCTGTTTGACAGCACGGTGCTGGATATCAATCCAATCATTTCGGCAGATATTATTAAACTGGGCAACGAAACTATTTTCAATACCAGCACGGTTGCCAAAGAATATACCTGGGGTATTGAAGAACTTCATGATATAGGTGTAAGAAATACGCCTACTGCAAGATTTATATTTCCTAAACCAGGGAATTTTACAGTTACCTTGACTTTAGATAATGGTAAAGTATTTAAAAAGGTGATACAGGTAGTAGATCCATTTGGCCAGGCGGATAATACGATTCCCCTGCCTCCGGTAAAAAAAGTAGATTTGCCTGAATTGCCTCCTCCGGCAGAGGAACCGCTTCCATTGCCACCCGTCAAAAAGGAAGAACCGGTGGTAAAGAATGAACCCGCAGTAGAGGCTAAACCTCCTGCTGCCAAAACTTATGACCAGTTACCTACGCCGGCTATACAAGCTTTGCTGGAGGGAGTGGCGGCAGGGAAAAAAGATATAGATGACTTCAAAAATATTCTTTGCAACGGCGCCGGTACCAAGGTGATGGCCAATGATGAGGCTACAACCTTTGCTGCTTTGGTAAATGAATTGAAAGAGAAGAAAGGTTTGCCTTTGATGAAGCGCAAGCGAAAAATTAGTTCGGTTAAGGTGGTACGTGATGAAGCAAACGGAAATTGTGTAAAAATTTTATATGTAGATTTCAAATAGGAGTTCAGGATGATAAAAGAGTATCTGAAATTACCGCTTAGGTTTCAGCCCTTTTTTGAAAAACAAAGGCTGGCTACCTGTGGTTTACTCGATTCTATCTATCGTAATCTGCACCTGATTATAACCACGGTTCCCGGAGAAAATAAAATAAATGACTCCTATGGATGTGCTTTTTGGGAGGCAGACTATGACATACACCTCACTAATGATGCAAGAAGAGAATTAGTAAAAAATAGCATAAAAAGACAAATTGATTTATATGAACGCAGGATCACTAATGTTACGCTGGATATCAATGTGAGATTGGCGCTGATGAAACATGGTTCGGGCGAAATACAAAGGCGAAAAGTAGAAATTATTGTTAAGGGAAAAATTATCAGAAGTAATGAACCTTTCACTTTTCAAACCGGTTTTTTTATTGGCCCACTTACTTTGGACTGATTAACTTTAAAGGTAAAATATTTACACTTGAAATAAATGGAGGCATTAAAACGAGAACAGATAAAAGACCGGATGATCAGGTTGGCAGCCGAGCATTGGAACATTAATGAAAATGAGATAGAAGCTAATTTTGATCCGCTTATTATTTTACTTTTTGATGCTGTTGCTTCAGAAATAGAATCAGTAGGCTATGAAATAAGAGATATTCAAAACAATTTATTGAATGAACTGGCTTCCTTGTTATTGCCTCATTCCGTTTTACAGGCTAAACCTGCTTCCTGTATTTTGTCAACAGTACCCAATGAAAAAGAATGTGTTATTAAAAAAGAAAATAGCTTTAGCGTAATTGCACAAATTCAAAAATTGGGAGAACCTGTAAACGAAGTGGAACTGAATTTTACTCCAATTGGCGATGTAAAACTTTACAGAACTTCATTATTGTATTTGCGGATAGGCAATAAAGTGCATAAGCTGATGGGCGGTGGCAAAAAAACGCTGCTGCATGAAGGAGCTGGTGAGGAAATGATTAGCGAAATCCACTTTGTGCTGGATAACAAAGATGCATTTAACTCATTGGACGGCTTGCAGTTGTTTTTTGACTTGCGAGGCCATTCCGAAGCTAAAAGTTTTTATTATGCCTTGCAAAGTGCATTATTGACTATCAATGGTAAAGAGGTGGAGTTTTCGAATGGGTATTATAATAATTTTCAATACCAGCCTAACCTCAAAGATGCTTTCAGCAAGGATGGAAGTTATCTCCGAAAAGTGCAAAAGGAAATTGCCGGAATCTATGCCGGCCAGTTTTTTACCTTAAAAGCCGGCAACATCAATAGTGATGCCACTCCCGGCTCATTTTTGGATGGTCTGCCTGAAAAACTGACACAGGAAATAAATCAGGCGGGGATGCTCTTTTGTACCCTGAAATTAAAGAGACCTTTTAGCAGAGAAGTTTTTGAGCGATTGCAAATTGGCATCAATGCCTTTCCGGTCATAAACCGAAAACTGCAAACCATTAATTATAAGACTGACCGGTGGATTAATATTATTCCTTTGCAGGTTTCCGGAAATTTTTTGGATATTCGGTCTATCGAAAATTCAAGCGGCATCAAATATCGCCTGCACAGCAGTACCTATAGCGGAAAAGTAAATGAAGGCGAAGCGATATTGCGTAATGCGAGGGTGGCAAAGAACAGCAGCAATGACGTAAGAAATACAATAAAAAGTCTGTTGGAAGCCATTAGAGATGAGAGCGCCTATTTTAGTCGAACAAGCAATGATTTTATTGCAGCTCGCCTTGTAGAAATTTCAAAAATATTAACCCGTTTAGAAGACCAGATGCAGTCTTCAAAAGATATTAAGACCGATTTCAGGTATGTTTTATTGAAGGCCAAAACTGTCAACGAAACGGTTCAGGTTCAATATTGGATTACTTCGCCCGAAGAAGCCTCATCGGTTAAGGCGGCAGTTACATTTAAGCCGGTACAACATACTTTTACCGTTATCAACAGCACTTTCTCTCTCACGGGAGTCGTGGGCGGTCAGGATGTTTTGAGCGATTACTCGCAAAAGCAGGCATTGAAAAGGCAATTGTCTTCCCGGGGCAAAATCATCAGTATTGAAGATATCAAGTTGGCCTGTTATGAGCTTTTCGGGCCTAAACTGCAACGGGTGGAGGTGCAGAAAAAGATGAAAGTGATGCCCGACGGTCATTCGGGAATTTCGAGGTTTATTGAGATAAAAATTACAGTTGGTAAAAACGATTTCTCCGAAGATGAATTGGTATATCTCGATAAACAATTAAGGTATCAGTTAGACACAAACGCTTCTTTTATGTTTCCGATTGATATTATGATTGAGAGCATATAATCGTTAGCCTCTATTGGGATGACGGAACGAAAAAAATGGATTTCCTGAATATTATCCCCCAAGTAGAGGGATAAGCCATCAGAAAATCCATTTTGAATGATAGGTGCCTGCAAAGAAAAAGCGTGTCGAAAAGGCGTTAATACTATAATTACCACGCTGTTACACGGTATTATTTGGGAGCAATATCCGAATTGGTAATAGTGGCCTTACACTCCAATGTATAACCCTTAGCAGAGTTTCCGGAGCTTTTACCCATCCAGCTACTTTCTTTATTCAAATCAGTTGCGACTTTTAAGGCTGCATTGTTGTTTACAAACACAGCCAATGAGTCCCCAGTTTTTAAAATACAGTTGCCTTCCGTCAAGCGGTCCATCATGCTTCTATTTTGAATAACTGATTGTGTATTGGGTTTAAGAACATAGCTATTGGTTACTACCTTATTTGATCCATATTTTACTACCGACAGTTCATAGTTGGTATTATTTACTATTATTTTTCTGTAAATTGTAGGAGGAGGATCGCAACTTGTTAAAATAGTAACGACTACCAGCATAGATAAAAACTTTTTCATTTTGTCCTGGGTTTTAATATCCATAAGAACTTTTTAAAGAATCATAACCTGCCAGTGTATTACCGCTTGGTAAATAATTGCGCAATTTAGTAATCAACTGATTTGTGACAGGCCGAAAAGATAAGAGATAAACCAACACAGCCTGATACAATCAGGCATTTGGCAAAAGCAGTAATCGGATTTTTCATAATCATCGTTTTTAGAGGTTAAAAGAATAATTTTTCATATTTATGAATATCAACATACAGATATTCATATCAAAATTAAATTGTATTTCTCCAATTTCCAAAAAAACATGACAAACAGGCAAATTCTTTTTGAAGTGCTATTATAAAAAAAATCCTTTAGCATCCTTTGCTCGTCCGTTTAGCTACCATTATTTGAAAAGTGTAAATTTTTATTCCGTAAGCATTTCACTCCTACTTTTCGCCTCCGCAGCGGTAATAATCCGCAAGCGGCAATAATGCGCAGCCTTGATTTTTGTCAAACTTTTTATCAAGAAAAAGTTTGAAAACAAGCATACATTCTTTCATTCCTACTTTTTGCCTTCGCAGCCGGCGGGCTGCGTGGCTGCACCGGTGCTGATTTTGCTTCTTCTCGCTTTCAGCGAGATACCGCTTACGCGGTACCGAACCAAAATAGGCACCTCATGCAGCCACTGTTAGAAAATCGGAAAGCCATTATCTTACGAAGCAAAACCGGAATAAGCATTGTTTGAACAAAATTT
>ENA-UOUJ01000209-UOUJ01000209.1-activated-sludge-metagenome-genome-assembly--contig:-NODE-209-length-47898-cov-18.596764_pt1 | contig 47898 bp, 43 predicted proteins | sample MGYA00249839_ERZ747224 | MGnify/ENA primary metagenome ERZ747224 (study PRJEB28782, sample SAMN03220277) | activated sludge metagenome | biome: wastewater; feature: sewage sludge; material...
AAATAAAAAATTATAAATCAAAATTATATAAATTTTATCCATAATTGTATAACAGCCCTGGCCAATAGATGAACTAATTTTGCAGTAAACAATAAAACAAATAGTATGAAAACAATACAATTAAAGACGAATATCAATTGCGGCGGATGTGTGGCAAAAGTTACCCCATCATTGAATGAAACGGTAGGTGCCGCCGGCTGGGAAGTGGATACGCAGAACCCAAAGAAAATACTAACTGTTACCACGGATAATCTGGATGAAAAGGAAGTAATTAAAGCGGTGGAAAAGGCCGGATTCAAGGCAGAAGCGCTTTCTTAAAAAACAAGGATGAACCGGGCAAGGTTTTTGCCCGGTTTATTATACAAATAGAAATAGGGAATTGTTTTAAATAGACTAATTTCATCATGTGTTTATAAAGAAATTTTCCATACAGCTAAAAGCCGCATTTCTTTTAATGATATTCGCATTGAATACCATTGTAGGTTTTGCTTGTGCTATTGGAGCAGATATGGGTTTTAATTCAAAACATCACAACGATGAAGAAGCCACAGTGTCAGTAGTTCACATTCATGGAGATGGTAAAAAACATATTCACAAGGAGAAAACCAACAGTCATAATCACGGTAATTCCCATCACCACGATAAAGCAGACAAGCATAAAACCGATAACAACGAAAAGGAGAACTGCTGCAACGACGAGGTGATCAAATTTGAACAACTTGATAAATCGCTTACCCCTTCGGTAAATGCAGTCTTCAATCCAGTATTTTTTACTGCGTTCCTTGCTTCATTTTATAATACTAATATTTTATTTTCCTCTCAGGATGTTCCCAATACCAGGTATTTTGTCCGTGGCCATCATCCCCCTATACCGGACATTCGCATAGCTATTCAGTCGTTCCAGATATGATTTGATGTAATGTTATTTCAGTGGGCATGATATTGTCATGTCCTGTAATTATTTCTATTACATTAAATCAAATTCAAAATGAAAAAGCTAATTTTCATAGTTGCGATTTTTGCAATTGCCCTTACACAAATAAGTTTTGCCCAGGATAGCACAAATCAAACACAAACTAAACTTTCCCAACTACTCAATTCCTATTATAATATCAAAGATGCTTTGGTAGCAGGCGATGCCAGCATGGCTTCAGCCAGTGCTGAAGTCTTTGTAAAAACAGCTAATGGCATTGATTACAAAGTGATTTCTGAAGGTAATATCCATGCATTACTAAAAGATGCGGGTTCTGTTTCAGAAACAAAAGACCTCAAAAAGCAACGGGAAAAATTTGCTACGCTTTCTGCCAACATGATTACACTGGCGAAGTCTATAAAGCTGGGAACAAAACCTGCTTACGAAACTTATTGCCCCATGAAAAAAAGCTCCTGGCTCAGTGATAGTAAAACAATCAAAAATCCCTACTACGGCAATGCTATGCTGAGTTGCGGTAATGTGGTGGAAACCATTAATCAATAATCCTTTCTTACAGCTAATTGGGATGCACTGGGTGTCCTGTCTTTAGCTATTCCTTAAAAATAAAAATTAATAAAGATGAAAACGCTAATTATGATCGCAGTTGCGGCCATTTCCTTTTCAGCCTGTAACAACAACGATAATCAACCGAACGAAACAACAGCTACATCAGGTGATACCGCCAAAACGGGGATGCAGTCCGCTACTACAGTAACAAATAGCAACATGGCAATAAACAATATGGTTAAAGCTTATTTGGAACTCAAAAACGCATTAGCAAACGATAACAGTAAAGATGCTGCTACAGCAGGAAGTGAGATGCAAAAAGCTGTTGAAAATGCAGACCCGGCTACCTTTTCTGCAGATCAAAAAAAGATATTTGCCGATGTAAAAGATGATGCAATAGAACATGCAGAACATATAGCAGCGAACGCAAGTAATATAGCGCATCAACGGGAACATTTTGAAACGCTTAGTAAGGACCTGTATGATATGGTAAAGGTTTTTGGAACGGGTCAAACCCTGTATCAAACTCATTGCCCGATGTATAATAATAACAAAGGCGCCAATTGGTTGAGCGAAACCAAAGACATTAAAAATCCCTATCTCGGAGCTAAAATGTCCACCTGCGGCGAAGTGAAAGAAGAACTTAAACAAAGACCATGAGCCGGATGAAAAAAATAGGGTTGGGTGTTTTGATTGTTTTAACAGGCATTCAGTTTATAAAACCTGCCAGTAATGAAAACGGGCAGGCATTGCCATCAGACATTTCCACGACAATTTCCATTCCCTCAAATGTCCAGTTGATTTTGCAAACAGCCTGTTACGATTGCCATAGTAACAATACCAACTATCCCTGGTATGCCAGCATTCAACCGATGGGTTGGCTGTTAAACAATCACATAAAGGATGGCAAAAAGGAACTCAACTTTAGTGAATTTGGCTCTTATTCGCTCAGGCGGCAATTGAGCAAACTAAAATCCATTGCAAGCCAGGTGAAAGATGATGAAATGCCCCTGGCTTCTTATACGATGCTGCACAGAAAGGCAAGACTTACTAAAGAGCAAAAAGCATTGATCACAGATTGGGCGCAGAATACAAAAGACAACCTTGAGCAAATTAAACCATAATGAAAAAAGTAAAGAAACTGATAGGTATAATTTTTAAAGCAATCTTCCTACGCAAGAAAAAATGTTGTCAATAGACATAAACTAAAATGAAATGAAAAAGATACTATTCCTCACCATGCAATTGATTTTGCTTGTTTTTTTTGCACCCGGTATTCAGGCACAAAAAAAACAAACACAAGTTATCTATACTTGTCCGATGCATCCTGAAGTGAAGATGGACAAGCCAGGTAACTGCCCCAAATGCGGAATGACATTGGTCAAAAAGACAATAAAAACAGCACAACCGAAAACGGTTCCAAATAACGAGCAGCCTGCAAAGCCAAAAGATACTGTGCCCGTTAAAAAAGAAATGAAAGACATGCAAGAAATGCGTGACATGAAGGAGATGGATATGAAGGCAGATACGAACATGCACATGCATGATAAACTGAACATGGATCATTCGGACACGGATGCAGCTAACCAGATTGGCGGAAAGGTGATCATTAATGGCGGCAAAACCGTTCGTTACGATTTATATGTTACCGATACCATGGTAAACTATACCGGCAAACACAGACATGGACTTGCGGTGAATGGTTCCATTCCGGCACCGCCACTCATTTTTACAGAAGGCGACACGGCTGAAATCTATTTGCACAATATGCTGAAAACGGAAACCTCATTCCATTGGCATGGCATCATACTTCCCAACGAGCAGGATGGTGTTCCTTTTTTAACCACTTCTGTAATTCCCGGTGGCACTACGCATTTGTACAAGTTTAAAATTGTACAAAATGGAACCTATTGGTATCATTCGCACACGGGCTTGCAGCAGCAGGTGGGCACTTACGGCGCTTTGATTTTTAAAAGCAGGGAAGACAGTGCAATGAATGGAAATGGAATGATGAAGATGAACAAACCCTACACGGCTGAACTGCCATTGGTGTTAAGCGACTGGACGGATGAACATCCTCACCAGGTTCAACGAAGATTAAGGTCCGCCAACGACTGGTATGCTATTAAAAAAGGAAGTGTGCAAAGCTATGCCGAAGCCATAGGTAAAGGATATTTTTCAACCAAAGTAACGAATGAGTGGAAACGGATGAACGCCATGGATGTGAGTGATGTTTATTATGAAAAATTTTTATCTAACGGCAAACCGGAAGCCGAAGCGCCGCAGTTTAAAGCTGGCGATAAAGTTCGGTTGAGGGTAGTGAATGGCGGCTCTTCTTCTTATTTCTGGTTGCAATATGCCGGCGGGAAAATAACAGTAATTGCTAATGATGGCAATGATGTTGTGCCGGTAGAAGTAGACCGGTTAATTATTGGCGTTGCAGAAACATATGATGTAATTGTTACCATCCCAGATAACATGAGTTATGAATTCCGCTCCACACCCGAAGACCGGAGTAGCTATACATCACTATGGCTGGGAAGCGGCATGAAAATGCCCGCACCAACCCTGCCTAAGCTGAAATATTTTGAGGGCATGAAGATGATGAATGGCATGATGAAAATGAATGGTGATATGAAGCCGATGCCAGGCATGCAAATGAGCCTGCAATCAATGGATATGAACACGGTGATGTATCCGGAAATTACCGGCAGTGAAGAAGAAAAAAGCAGTAATGGAATGCATGATATGCCAGGCATGAACATGGATGGTATGAAGGATAAGAAAGCTGATACCGCTAAAGCCGGAGAGATGCATGACATGAAGGCTATGGACAATGCAAAAATGGATACTTCGAACAGCATGAAAGGGCATGATATGCAAGGGATGGATATGGGCAGCAGTACGGACATCGTAACCCTTAATTACGCCATGCTTCGCTCCCCGGTTAAAACAACACTGCCGGATGTACCAACCAAAGTACTGCACTTTACACTGGAAGGAAACATGAACCGTTATGTATGGTCCATCAATAATAAAACCCTGGGTGAATGGGATAAAATTTTAATTAAACAGGGAGAAAAGGTGCGCATTATTCTTACCAATAATTCTATGATGCGCCACCCGATGCACCTGCATGGGCACGACTTTCGGGTGTTGGGTGCACAAGGCGAATATGCACCTTTTAAAAATACGATAGACATCATGCCGATGGAAACGGATACCCTCGAATTTGCGGCTAACAAAGATGGCGACTGGTTTTTCCATTGCCATATTTTGTACCACATGATGGCAGGTATGGGCAATGTGTTAAGCTATCAAAACTCGCCACCCAATCCGCAACTGCCCGATAAAGCAAAAGCATGGAAGCAGTTTAAGCGTAGCGAACAAATGATACATCCTTCGGCTACTATAGGACTGGAAAGCAATGGCAGTGATGCAACCTTTATGCTATCGGGCAACCGGTACGAATTACAGGGTTTATGGCACCTGGGTTTAACACCCGAACACGGACGGGAAGTAGAAGTAAATTTTGGACGCTACCTGGGAAAGATGCAGTGGTTGTTTCCGTATGTTGGCTTCGACTATCATTATGCAAAAGTGGGTGATGAAATAGAAAAAAATGCATTCGGCCAGGTGAGCAATAAAAGCGACCGCAAAACATTTGTGGTTGGTTTACAATATACCTTACCCATGCTGGTAGTGGCGGATGCCAGAGTGGATGGTGATGGTAAATTCCGTTTCCAGTTAGGCAGGGAAGATATACCACTTACCAATCGTTTAAGGTTAAACATGATGTGGAATACCGACAAAGAATATGCCGCAGGCTTGCGATATATAGTAAAAAAATGGTTTGCGCTTTCTACACACTATGATAGTGATATGGGCTTAGGTGCAGGTGTTACATTGATATATTAAGCATTACAAGTATTATATTGATAAAGTATAAATGAATAATGGCAATGAAATTTATAATTTTAGTTGCCTTACGCTAGCCAGTAATAAAATTAGCCAAACCAAAACTTAATGTAAATCAAATAATATTATGGACCATACACACCACCACACAGATCCACAACAATCATACACCTGTCCCATGCATCCTGAAGTGATCAAACCTGGGCCGGGTAAATGTCCTATATGCGGAATGGATCTTGTTCCTGTTGAACCACCTAACAATAAAGATCAGTCAGACCATCAGCATGAACATCAGCACCATCAAGCTGCAGTAAAGAATGCACACCCGGGGCATGAAGAGCATATAGCCCACGATAAACATGCCGGACACCATACCCATGATTTTTTGAAACGGTTTTGGATTTGCCTGGTGATTACTGTTCCGATATTATTATTGTCGCACATGATTCAGCAATGGCTGGGTTTTGAAATAAGATTTCCCGGCGACAAGTATGTGTTGTTAGTCCTGAGTACTTTCATTTATATCTATGGTGGTATGCCTTTCCTGAAAGGGATGGTTAGTGAAATTAAAGACAAAGCTATTGGGATGATGACCCTGGTGGCCATTGCTATCAGCGTGGCATTTATCTACAGTGTAGCTGTTGTGTTCGGTTTGAAAGGAATGGATTTTTTCTGGGAGTTGGCAACGCTGATAGATATTATGTTGCTCGGTCATTGGCTTGAAATGCGTTCGCAAATGGCTGCTTCCAAGGCATTGGAAAGCTTGGTGGCTTTATTGCCTTCAACAGTTCATGTAGAAAGAAACGGGGAAGTAGTTGACATCAATTTGAAAGACCTGCGAAGTGGAGATAAAGTATTAGTGAAGCCAGGAGAAAAAATTCCCGCTGATGGATTGGTGATGGATGGAAATTCTTACGTTAATGAAAGTATGCTTACCGGTGAAAGTGTACCGGTGAAAAAAGAAAAAGATCAGAAAGTTATCGGTGGCTCTATCAACGGAGACGGTGCGTTGAAACTGCAAATTACAGCAACAGGTAATGATAGTTATCTTAACAAGGTAATTACTTTGGTTTCATCTGCACAGGCTTCCAAATCTAAGACACAAAACCTTGCTGATAAAGTAGCCAAATGGTTAACGATTATATCTATTACAGTAGGCGTTATCACTTTTATTTTTTGGTTCAACAAAGAAAATGATCTCGCCTTTGCATTGGAAAGAATGGTGACGGTGATGGTTACGGCTTGTCCTCATGCGCTGGGTGTTGCTATTCCGTTAGTGGTTGCCATATCTACCAGTTTATCCGCCACACATGGCTTATTGATCCGCAACCGCACTGCTTTTGAGTCAGCCAGGAATATTACTACTCTCATCTTCGATAAAACCGGAACGCTTACCAAAGGCTCCCACGAGGTAGAAAAAATAATTTCGTTGGATAACAACATTCCCGAAGATCAGCTTTTACAATATGCCGCTTCGGTGCAGCAAAACTCTGAACATCATATCGCTCATGGGTTGACCCGGAAAGCCAAAGAAAAATCTTTACAACTATGGCCGGTGGAAAACTTCAGCTATATACAGGGTGTTGGTGTAAAAGGTACGGTTAATGGAAAGTTGGTTATTTCCGCCGGACCTAATTATTTCAAACAAAACAATCAACCTGTTCCTGCTACGCCTTCTTCTGTTGACCTGAGTGTTGAAACGATTAATTACCTGCTTATTGATAATAAACCTACGGGAATATTTACGCTGGCCGATTCTATACGGGAATCTTCAGCAGAAGCGATTGCTGATTTAAAGCAAATGAATATCAAATCGTATTTGTTGACCGGCGATAATGAAGACATTGCTAAGTCTGTAGCAGGTAAGTTGAAGATGGATGGTTATTTCGCCAATGTATTGCCACACGAAAAGCAGGAAAAGCTAAAAGAGTTTCAAGCCAAAGGAGAGTTGGTAGCCATGACCGGCGATGGTGTAAATGATGCACCTGCCCTGGCTCAGGCTGATGTGGGCATTGCTGTTGGTTCAGGCACCGATGTAGCTGCGGAAACCGCCGATGTTATTTTAGTAAACAGCGATCCCAAAGATGTGGTAGGAATGATCGCTTTTGCCAAAGCTACTTACAGCAAGATGATCCAGAATCTTATCTGGGCCGTAGGATACAATCTTATTGCTATCCCGCTGGCGGCTGGTATTCTTTATCCCAAATTTATACTCAGTCCGGCGATGGGTGCAGTGCTGATGAGTTTAAGTACCATCATCGTTGCTTTGAATGCTCAATTATTACGCAAACAGTTCAAATGAATTAAATAAAATTAATATCTTCCAAAATGGTGGAAACAAAGCCAGACTTTATAGCTGTTTCTATTAAATAGGCTTCTTCATCAAACTCATCGGAAATTTCATTTGCCAAAGCTTCATCAATTAACTCAAGTTCATCAAGCTCTTTAACGACTTTCATTAACCCATCCCAAACCAGTTGATTTCTCGGTCTTTTGTATGAAATTTCCAAGTCAAATCTTGCACTATAAATCTTTCTTATCTCCTCTTCTGATACAGAATTGCACCAGCTTGGAAAATCCAAATCCTTTCCTAATGCCATAACCCTATATGCAATATTAATTACGTCAATACCTGTTTCTTCAGACAGCATTTTAATTTGAGTCAGATATAGTTTTACAAAAATCAAAGGATCATCAGTTTCCTTTAGAAACCCTTTTTTGTTGATATGCTCTAAATCTAAATCCTTCATACTAAGTATGGAAGGCTTATACTCAAATTCCATATTGTAAACAAGAGGGACTTCTGTGATTTCTGTGATAGGTACGTCTTTGGGATCAACATCTAACTCAATTAATAATCGAGATGAAATTCTAAAGATGTCATAGCGCCTATGGCTAAGTAGTTTAATTATGTTTTCCTTGTGTTCAACCAGAGTGTCCTTATACTTTGCACTGATAATTGCCAACAATTTAACATACTTCAAAGAATATCCTTCCGAGTATAACCTTTGAAGAATTTGATCAACAATTGATTTGCTTCGTGGATATCCTTCAAGAAATATTTCATACAAAGAATAATTGAAATCACTTGGCATTGTAAGTATAAAGAATATGGCCTCAGCTAATAATGTCTCGTCACCTGTGCTTCCATTTACTTTTGGAGCATTATTATCTACAGGATGTGTTTTTAGCAATTCATTTCTAAACACAATAATTTCTTCATACAATATCTTTGAATCAACATTGTCTGAAAACAATTTCCAAATCTTCGGAGCATCTTTTACGAGAACTTCAAGTGCTTGGACATCGAGAGAAGTTATACTGTTGCTAAAATCATTTAATATCTTATTTTGGAATATAGCTTTTTCTTCAATTGTACTTAATAACTCAAAAGGTGCAATCTTACTACCCCCGTCGTAGAATGTAACCCATCCATATTTTTCTCCATTATTAATGGTTTTATACAAAATTTCTTTGACAATTTCTATTCTGCCCTTTTCTATTAGTCCCTTTGCTATTGAGACTACCTCTCTGGGATCATGCCTGCCATTTGCAAGTATCTCAAGAATCTCGATGTCAGAAAATTCCTTTAGTATTTGGGTATATAATCCTGCCCAATTAAAATTACGATCACCTTCTGCCTTTTTTTCTATTTTATTTAATTGTTTCCTTGTCTTTATTTCACTGGCTAAGGCTTGCATGGACAAAATTGTGCCATCATCCAGTTGCAATTCATCCGTTTTTGTTTCAGTATATCTGTCTTTTGTCTTAATCTTTCTATCAAGGCCTATGTCGCTTAAATTAATATTCCTCTTGATAGTATAATCTTGAATTTCAAGTAAGTAATCATTTCTATGCTCAGTTATTGAATAAATATTGACTTCGCTAATTAATTCATTCAATTCATCAATTGAAAGTGTCTCAGGATTATTAAATAGATTATACAAAAAGCTATTTCGTGCATAATGAACATTATCATATGCAAGAACAATCCTTGTAAAAAGTTTGACCACTATTTTCTTATACTGAGGAAGTGAGTTGGTAAGATAGCTTAAAAGAGTTTCCATGCAGTCTCCGAAATCAACCAAGCCTTCAAATAGAAAATATTGTAAAATATCAAAGCCGTTCCCGTATTTTAAAGATAGCGTGAGAATTTCTTTCGCAGGTGTATGTGATCGTGAGTTTACTTTTTCTCTGAGATGGTTGACTTTATTTAAGTAAAAGTCAATTTCTTTTGACATATCACTGTTAAACTGGTTTATCCATTCGGCAATGTAATCTAACTGATTATCATTCTCACCCCTTACATCAAGAGAAATATTCATAATGTGATTTAAAATGGCTTCCCCTTTGTCTTTCAAACCTAAATTGCACCATAATCGAATCTGTGCTATGCCTCTGTCTATCCTCTCATCAAGGTAGCCTTTCTCAAAAGCGTATGAATCAATTCTTTCCAACTGGGTTACACACCACGTTTTATTTAATCCTGATTTAGCGACCCAATCAATTATCTCTTGTATGTGTTTGGTATTCCAATATGTTTTGTTCTTTTCCCATTCGGTGCTCAGTGTATTTAGTATTTCGCTGAAAATAAGAGCTGATATTTTAGAAGTAATCTTTAAGATTAAATTAATTAATAATGACTTATTCTCGGAAACCGAATAGTCATAGCCATAATCAGAATGCCCATAGTGAAATAGTTTAAGAAAATTCTCAAAACTTGAATAATAGCCTACCGCAGCATCTCTATAACTATGATATATGTAAGCATAGGATTTTCCTAATTCTGCAAAGGCATAATAAAATGCAGTTTTTGTATGCTTTCCTGTGTTAGGCAAAAAAAGCGTGGGAGAAGTTGCAAATTCTCTTGTCGTTATATAAAAAAATCTTGAGTAATCAAATATATAGTTCAATAAGTCAGCTTCATCCAACGAATAATCAGATTTTTCGACCTTATTTGGTGCCAAAAGATTTGTGAAAATTTGCTTCGCTACATCTATATTTCGGCTACTAATAAGATTGACAATAAGCAGTCTTCTATTAATCGGATTATTCTCACCTATCTCCCAGTTTTGTAAGGAGTGAAGACAATGGCCGTAAAAGTCATTTTCGTTTGTAAGTTTACTTACTATATCAAAGTAGAAATAAAATAAGTCATACTTATCTTTTTCGTTAAGAATAATTTTTTCAAGAAGTCTTAAGTTTTCCCAGTTTCTTTTCCGAATACTAATACTCAGTATTGCTGACAAACACTCAGAGTATAAATCTCTTTTTTCTTCAGGCTGTACGTTTTCAATAGAGATTTCTTTTATTGTCAGAAGAATTTTATCAATAGGAGTAAACAGGCAAGCCGCCTTAGTCCATTTCTTAATCAAATCAATTTCATCTATTTCTCGAAAAGTATCACTATCATACCTTCTTGAATTTACAGACTTGGATTGATTCAAAATATAAGAGGGAGTGGCTCTTAGAAAAATATCATGTGCCAACTCTTCAAGTCCCTGGTCATGCAGAGTTACACAATAACTTAGAGCTTCCTTTTGTGAAACCAAAAGCTCTACATTATCGTAAACAAAAGAATTTGCCAAAGAAATTTTACCAAGTTGATGAAATGTTTCAAAGTATCCGCTTGGATTAAAATTTATATATCGTTGCTTTAGCTCAAATATTGAAATAAAACATCGAAACAAACAATAAATATCTTTGGCTTTGGAAGATGCATTAATTGAAAGTTGTATATCCTCTTTGATTAATTTATAGCTTCGATATTCAAACCATTGTTGTCGAAAATAGTCCTGAGATACATCCTGGCAGATTAGGGGAAATTCTTCAGCTTTAAAAAAATGATATATAACATTCCATTTGTATTCACTGTCAATTTGTTTAATTGATTCAGCTATTTTTAAATGAAAGGCTTTGTCAATCGATTTATCAAACAAACCTGTTAAAATATTCTTGGCTGTCTCATTTGTGAGAAATTCTTTGAAACTATTGTGAAAGAACTGCCATGTAGTACCAATCTTGTAAAAATAGTTTTCCGATAGCCTATTAATTTTATATTGACTTTCCCTTGTAAGCTTCGGGAATGAATTTAGTATATCAATATTAAAGAAAGAATGTCTAAGTCGAGAAAGTATTCCAAGTATTTCAATAAAATCTTCGTTTGTTTTATATGTATCCCAAAAGACCTTATACTCTTTGTAAATATCTCCGCTGAATATTCTCTGAGTTACAATTTCTTTCAGTGAGCCTTGACCTTTACTTCTTATTTCCTCAATAGTATAGCGAAGAAAAAGTGGATGTCCTTTTGTGTTTACATATAATTTTTCAAATAAGTCTTCTGATAAAGTTATATTATAAGAATGGAGAAGGGACTGAGTTTGAAGTTTAGATAAGGCCTTTATATTGATAATACGACTTTCTTTCTCAAGGCTATCCTTGATTCTAACATTGAGTTTTTCCAAGTTTTCAATTGTTCGTGAACCTAAGAGGAAATACACATTCTCTGGCACACTATCAGGTAAAGGAAGTATTCCGATCAAACTTTTTGAAACATCTTGTTCTCTTTCAATATGATCCAGACCATCAACTATAATTATGACCTTTTCTTCTTCCCTTGATAGCTTATTAAGTTCATTATTGAAATGTTTCTGTAAATCTTCAAAATCATCAGTAGGAAGCCTATCTTGAATAGAATATTTGGCCTGCCTAATTTGAATCAAGATGTCATGTAAAAAAGTCTTGGCCTCACCTCTAAAACCAAACTCATAGCTCATGTCTGTATTCACATAAGCATAATATTTAAATATTCGATAGTTGCAATTTTGTAGCCATTTTGTCAATAAAGTGGATTTTCCTGAGCCTGCATTGCCTATCAATGAAATATATCCCTTTGAATAGCTTTTAAGGAGTGCCTCTAATCGATTAACTGTTTCATTAATGGACTGATAGTGATTTTCATCTACAAAAAATGAATGGGTATAGTAACTCTCATACCTATTTGAAAGCCCAAAATGATTTAAAAAATCTTTTTTGCTAAACTTAACATTTCCCTTCTGTGCTATTGTTTGGAAAATTTTTTTAGTGATATCTTGAATGTCAATTCTTCGTTGTCTTTCAATATAAGAGTCAAACAGTTTGGGGACCTGATAATTAAAGACAAATGTCGTGCATTTAATAAACTCAATAAACTCGGAAGATGAGGATTTTGTTACCTCAATCATTTCTTGAAATACCGGCTTCCATTTGGCAGGCAGATTCTCGAAACTATATTTCCCATTTTTTATAGGAATCCAAAGGTTGTTCACAAATTCCTTAAATGAAGGCTTAGGTGTGCCAGCACAAGATTTAATTTTATCATTTTCTGAAGGGCTTTGCGTTGTGATAAACCTAATATCAATAAGCTTATTAACATTTGATGTTTTAATCCTTTTCCATCCAATAAACATACCTTCCAGTATGCTTTGTGTTTCAGAGGTAGTTAAAGTGTTATAGCTAAAAGAAGCCGAGTCAATGTTCTTAGTCTGAAATGCAAGAACAGATTTTTCTAAACCTATCAGGACATCATCAACTTTTCCAGCATTGTTACTTGCAAATTCAATCCACTCAATTTGGTTGCTATCATTTAATAGCGAATTATATATTTCTGTAGCAAATATGGAATACTGGAATTCATATCCCATTATTGCAGCAACTTCACCTGAACTCTTATTTAAATGAATCACAGCTACGTTTTAATTCTTTTCGTTAAGGGATTAATTTATACTTTTTAGTGAAACATCGCTTTCATCTAAACCGAACATCTTCCATATACCACCAAAGGGACATAAAGGTGTTTCTTTAGCTTTTAACCAAGGGGAATCAATACACTTTTCGTCTATTGGCATTTTTCTTTGAGAAACCTTACAATTGTCAATCATACCACAAGCCTTTTTCCCTGAAAGTAATACTTCCTTCAAATGAAAAAATATTTCCAAAAAAGCTGGTTGTAAATTTTCCTCATCCTCCTTCATTATTCTTGGTGCAGAGAACCATCTTTTTTTATCGAGATTATACAAATTAGGAGTACCTAATTTATCCTTTATTAGTCCATATTCCATAGATAAAGCCCTATCTGCCCTGTATATTTCAAGAGGGAAGCATATATTTTGGCTTCTCAAATCATACCCCTGCTCTATTGTAGTAATGAGCCATTTTCTCTCATTTTTAAAGACTTCATGGCCAAAGAGAATTGAAATTATTTTTATCAAATTGTCTTTTGCTTCGGCATAATTTTTTACAATGTCATAATTCACACCTTGTAGAAATTTCATTCCAAATTCATATATATCTTCTGCTCTCAAGGGCCTAAAAGATTCTTCTTTCATTTGTACAAGAAGGTCATAAAAAAGATGACCCGGATAGTGATACATTAATGAGAAGTCACACAAAGCATACACATATTCTTCGTTGCTACCAATCTCATCATAGATAAACTTTGAAACTTCCACCGCAATCATATAAGGGAAGATGTCATTGGGCTGCTCTTTATAATGCTTCTTCTGTGCAAGAAAAGCCATTGTTTCAACAATTCCCGCTGCACCAAATGTATATTCCGCATTTAATCCTTTCGGTGTTGTTAAGTCGAGAAAAATAAAAAGTAGTTTACTTCCGGGAAAAATTTTCTCTATCTGCTGTGAAACTTCTCTTCGTATTCCCTTAATAGTAAGATAACTTTGCTTTACAGCTTCTTTACTTCTTGGCATAAAATCTCCAAAAAGATAATTATACAAAATACCATTATCTAAAATAAATTGAGCACCTGATCCTTCTATTGGTAGACTGATTACTCCTTTTTTTAATTGCAGATTAGATATTGCTTGCCTTATTTGATCAAACTGATTCCAGGCTGAATTAATACCAAAAACAGTAGTTATATCTTGAATAAAATGCAAGTATTCGTGAAAAAATAGCTTCTGCTTGTTTTCCGGGAGCTTTTGAATGGAATCAAGATCATCAAGTATGTGCAGGGTAATGCTAAAAAAAGAAATTTCGTATTGGCCTCTCACATAATTGTATCTCATAGTAGGTTAAATATAATCTCCGCAGAAAATAATTTATCTGCTAAAATACTTAGTTTTTCTCAATAATAGATAATTTCAAAGCTATCCATGTATCTAAAAGTCAACCGATTAAGCTATTTTACGCTTTTATTCTCATTCTCTCATTCACCGAATAATCCTTTGAAACTCTTTTTTGGTGCTCCACAATTCCCTCAAATCCGGGAAAAAGTTTCATTTCATTTATTCCTAAATTATCTAAAGCATTCAATGTTAGGTAGCAGTCGGTGTGTGGTATTAGAAGCTTGAGTATTAAATTCCCAGCCGGAAAACTCTTAGAATTGTTTTGCAAGTACTCGTCTAACGGTATTTGGTCATCTTCAGGTGAAACGAGTTTCCTCACTGAAAATAAACCCTCTTGAGCTCTCAGGTTTTCATTCCCAGAATAAATAGGCCTTATTAATTCAAGATTCTTGTCAAGATACCCTTGCCCAGCAGAAACACAAGTATGATTTAAAAAGTAGACTGTAAAGTGATCCTTTTCAGAATAATTGTTTAATGCTCCTATAGCAGCAAAAAAAAGTGCTGTGTATATATTATAGCTCCAGTCTAATAATCTGGTTGGTAATCCATAGTGTTGTGCTAATGCTGCTACTTCATATAGCTCTGGAATCATCCAAGGTTTATCGTTATATTCAATCTCCCAATGAACAGGGTCTGAATGTCTGCTGACAATTCCATCTCTCCAAATTGCTATATCAGGAATTTTCAACCCTTGAATGTCCGAATTAATATAAAATTCTCTCAATACCCTGAGTTCCCTTGTATAAGTTACGTGCCTATCTATTTTATAGTTTGGATTTACAATCCTATAACCTGAAATATCTTCAAGAACCTTTCTGTTATTTTCTCTACAACCAGATGGTATTAGTTTATATTTAAGACTTCCTTCACCTCTAAAAATATAATCATTCAAGTCAATACCCTTCTGAGCCAACTTAATAGGATTTGTAAGTCAAATAGTTCTTCGACAGAGGCTAAAGGAACTTCTTTATACGCATCAAACATATCAACAGTTTTGGGCAAAAATATTGGTATAGTTTGCCGATATCAATATTTTCTTGTCAGAAGCGTATAATCTGGGTTAGTCCAAAAAGCTAAAATGAGTAAATTATAGTTTACACTATCGGTGGAATGCGAAATGCTATAAAGTTCAACCGCAAAGAATTTCATTCTAAGCTTTAATATTGTTCAATAACCTTTTGTTAATTAAACAGTTGTATATCAAAACATTGAACTTCCATTTTCTGATATCAACCTCCTCAAATCCTTCAGAAAATAGTTCGAAAATTGTCCCGACAGGACGACCTTTTCGAGGTCAAATCAAATCAATCCCTGTAAGTCTTAATTGATTTACAGGGATTTGTATTTTTTCACCTGTCAAATCATTTCAAAAAAAGCAATACCTGGATGAGTAAACAGGTGAGTGTTTTTCAGGCACAAACTTTGTACTCACCAAACCTCTCGCAATTCATTGTGATCCATTCTGTTATGTCAATTTTTATGACATTTTTTGACTGGATTTGAGATGGATTCGAACCTGCGTCCTCAGAGGATTCGAAGCTGCGGACACCATGGTTCCGAAGTGCGGACTGACAAAAGTGAAGAGTGAAAAATCATTTCAAAACCATTCAAAACAGATTGCATGAAAACACAATCATTCGGTGTTTGCTTCCTTATCAGAAAATGTAAGGCCGACAAAAAAAAAGCAGACATTTATGTACGCATTACAGTAGACGGAGAAGAAAAAGAATGCTCAACCAAAGAACAAATTGATGCATCCAGTTGGAACAGTCAAAAAGGGATTGAAAAAGGCAATAGCATCGCTGTTAAGTCCATCAACGATCACCTGGAAAACATCAGGCTCACCATTAAAGACAAGTACCGCAAACTGCAGGATGCCGCTGAACTTGTCAGCGCACAATCCGTCAAAGATGCTTACCTGGGGATACAGAGCAGTCTAAAGGGCCATAAGTTGAAAGAACTCATGACATACTACAAGAAAATCTGGGAACACAAATTGAAAAACGGCGGGTTCAAAAATTACAAAACCACCATTAAATATGTTGAATTATTTCTCTACAGTAAATATCCTTCAGGTGATGTTTATCTCTCGCAGGTAAACGGCCGGTTCGCCACCGACTTCGAACATTTCATACGCACTACGCCTATCAAAGAGTATAATCCCTGCAAGGGCAATGGAGTGGGAAAACACATCTAGCGATTTAAGCGGATATTGAACTGGGCAACCGATGTTTTGAAATGGATGAAGGAAAACCAGTGTGAAAAATATAGCTGTCCGCTGAAAAAAAGCAAACGAAAGAAACTCGATATCCAGGAACTCGTCGCACTGGAAACCAAACATCTTACCAGTGTATCCCTGAATACTATAAGGGAGATATTTCTTTATAGCTGCTATACGGGGCTTGCATTTGTAGATGCGATGGTCCTGGCAGAAGGCGATTTTGAATGGGACATTAATGGGACGGTATGGTGCAAAATATACCGTACTAAGTCCGACGAACTGTGTGCTGTTCCCATTCTGAAATCCGCCGCTGCGATCCTACAAAAATATCGAAACGATGCAAAAGAAAAAGGACGCACCACTATTTTTCCTAAGTTCACCAATCAATACGTCAACGAATCACTGAAAATAATTCAGCAGGCATGTGAAATTAATACCTACCTCACATTTCACGTTGCCCGGCATACCTTCGGTAAAACGGTACCTTTGAAAAACGGTATTCCATTGGAAACCGTTCAAATGATGATGGGGCATACAAAGATTTCGACAACACAAATTTATGCGGACGTGGATGAAGAAAAGATTATGGAGGATCTGATCCATAAAACATGGATTTTAAAACTTGATCCGTTTTATCATATAGAGTAGCTACGTACATTCAGATTGTATTACTCCCGGTGTTATGCTCAACTTCGATGCTCCCTGGGTCGAAGATCAGGAAATTTGGGAAGGTTAAAACCGAAATCGCATCAATATTCGTTTTATGGGGATTAAAAACGAGGGTTTTCATCTAATTCATCCAGGTGGTCTTCAAGACGTTTCTTTAGCTGATCTATAAAATTGGTTCTGCTCTTTTTGCGTATTCGTATTTCCTGGATAGCCCTGTACATATTTCCTGCATCCACATTCAGCCAGTTTGCAAAAAAACGAGCTATTCCCTTTAGTTGTGTACGAAAATCGGGGTACCCTCTTGTTATTTTTTCTAAAAATGAATAATTTTGGTGCTTTCATAAACTTCTTCTTTTATTGAGATGCAATGGAAAGAAACAATGATGATTTTGCGGCGTTTATCTCCATATTCAGACATGCTCTAAAAAGGGTATTCCACGAACAAAACGACATCAATGAATTAAGCCTTGAACGAGGACTTCCCCCGCACATCTGGTCAGGTATTATGGACGCTGCGCCGCTTTCAGTGGCCATCCCCAGGGAATATGGAGGAAGAGGCTGCATTGTAAAGGAATGTCTCAGTCTTCTGTCTGCGGCATCTTATGAATCATTGCCTTTGTCGCTCACTTTCGGCATCAACATTGCCTTATTCCTGGAACCTCTGGCAAAGTATGGGCATACATCGCTAAAGCAGGGGATTTTACCCCAATTCGTCAGGGAACAGCGTATGGGCGGGCTGATGATCACCGAACCTGAATTCGGGAGTGATGCATTAAACATGAAAACATTCTACAGAATTACCGGCGATGGCTATGCGATAAAAGGACACAAACATTGGCAGGGATTGACCGGGCAGGCTGATTATTGGCTGGTGACAGCAAGGAAAGACCTCGGCAATGGTGAGTTGGCCAGGGATGTGGACTTTTTCTTAACCGACAATGCGGTGGCGCAACAGCATATCAGGGTAGAAGCATTATACAACAATCTTGGCCTTTACATGATTCCCTACGGCCTTAACAATATTGATATTAGCGTACCGGAAAACCACAGGCTCCGGCCCGAAAGTACCGGTATCAAGATGATGCTCGACATTCTCCACCGAAGCAGGATGCAATTTCCGGGAATGGGAATGGGGTTTATACAACGTATGCTTGATGAGGCGTTGTGGCACTGCACAAACCGGGTAGTAGGTGCGGGAAATTTGTTGACGCTGGATTCTGTACAGTTCCAGCTATCGAGGATACAAACAGCCTTTACACTCTGTTCGGGAATGTGTGCAAGAAGCAGTGAGATCAGCGGTATTGAACATAACCTTGCCCAGGAAGGGTTGGAGGCCAACAGTATGAAAGCGCTTGTAACCGATTTGATGCAGGAATCGGCCCAGCTCTGCCTCCAGGTATCCGGCGCCAACGGATATCGTATCAGCCATATAGCGGGCAGGGGAATCGTGGACAGTAGGCCATTCCAGATATTTGAAGGTTCTAATGAAATGCTCTACACACAGATAGCAGAAATGTTACTGAAGAGAATGAAAAAACAAAAAGAAGCAAACCTTTATACTTTCCTTTCCGGATTTGAGCTGACAAGCCGCTCCGCTCTCCATTTCAGCCACCATCTGCGGTTAGAACTCAACGCGAATATTTCGCAAAGGAGATTAGTGGATCTGGGTAAAATCATTGCACGGCTTATCTGCGTACAATATGTGCTGGCGCTTCAGGAAAAAGGATTTCGGAAAGAACTTGCCGAAGGCTGCCTCTTGAATATCCGGATGGATATTGCTCATTTAGCCTCGAACTTTTCAATTAACGACCATGCCGTTTTGATCACGGAGTACGAGGCTGATAGTAACTGGGTGGATTTTACAGAGACACACAATACGAATACCAGGTGAAGTAGCTACTTTCGTTTCTGTTCATTCATTATGCGTGTAATGCCTTCCTGGTAAATTGTACATTTAAAATCAGGAAATCTCTTTTTAAATTTTTCGGAGATAAAGATGTTGTCATATTTATAGCGTGGCAGCAGTTCCTGCAATTCCTTAGCCTGCCTGCTGAATAAACTCCCAAGTTTAAACATCCATATCTTTAAAACAGTGTAATCGAACTGTTGCTGATAAACTTCTGAAGCGAGGTTTATCAGTGCTTTGTAAGTTAGCCTGTTGTCATCGCAGGGCAAATGCCAGGTTTGATTATACGCATCCGGGGTATTGCCGATCAATGCCATGGCACGACTTGCATCGGGTGTCCAGATCAGCGTTCGTAAAGTATTATCTTTTAAAGGAACTTTCAGCTTTTTGTGCTGCCTGATGTTATCAAAAATTAAAGAATTGGTAATACTTTTCGTTTTACCCGGCCCATAAAATTCCGGCGCTCTGCAAATAACAGCTTCAATGGTTTTGTTATTCATCTCGGCTAACAACATTGCTGTCATTTCAGCTCTTACTGTTGATTTTTGTCCAACAGGAACAAACGGGCTTTCCTCGGTTTGCGGCTCATCTGTTTTGGCATACATATACGTGTTATCGAAAAATACCAGCTTACATTGATGTTTTTTACAGGCATCTATTACATGCCGCATGATAACAGGAAACTGTTCTGCCCACATTTGGGCGTTCATAGGCAACCCTACGGTCAAATAAGCAATATCGCTTCCTGCTACAGCTTTGCATGCTGCACCGGCATCTAAGAGGTTTGCAGCAAACAGTTCATCTGTGGCATTTACTTTTTTAGGGGTTCTGCTTACCAATCTGATGTCAGTGGTATAATTGCTGTGTAATTCTCTTGCCAATTCCTCAGCTATCTGGCCGTTTGCTCCCAGTATTGTTTGCATATCGTTTATTTACTCAAAGCAAATTATCCAATAATTATATCCGCATTTTCCGTGTCCAACAAATTGAATTCTTCCGTTGGTGGCAGTATTTTGTGTAATTAAGCTGTCTTATTGATTTTGCAACAGGTTCTTATACAGCTTCCCGCTTTTTATAATCACCAGGAATTTTTTTTCCGGGTCTGCAACTATTGACAGATCCCGCAGGGGATCACCGTCCACCAGTAACAGATCAGCAAGCGCTCCTTTTTCAATTACGCCTAATTTACCCCGATAAGGACTTCTCAAACCGGAGAGTTGCAAAAGTTGCGCATTGTCGTGGGTGACCATTTTAAGAATTTCAGCATTGGTAAACCATTTCTGCAAACGGAGAATATAAGCGTTTTGCTGATCATTTAAATCCGGCTCAAAAAGAAAATCGGTACCCCAGGCTAATTTCACTTTATAGCGTTTCGCCAAAGACCATACCTTTTCCTGCCCTTCCAGTACAATTTTACGTTTTTGCTTCCTGAGCTCCGCCATATCCGGTGTACTATCCCTCAGGTACTGAAGACTTAACCATATCTTTTTTTGAACCATTAACTGCAAAGTTTTTTCATCCAGGAGCTGACCATGTTCTATGCATTTTACTCCTGCTTCAATGGCACGTTGAACGGCTCTGGGCGTGTAGGCATGTACGGCTACATAAGTACCCCAATCTTCCGCAGCTTCTACTGCCGCTTTCATCTCATCTAATGTATATTGTGTAACGTCTACAGGATCAAATGCAGATGATGTGCCGCCACCGGCCATCAGCTTTATCTGGCTTGCCCCGAACCGCAGGTTTTCCCGAACAGCCGTTAACACTTCATCGCGGCCATCAGCTATAAAAGTGGCATTAAGCTTCTCAGCCCTGGAAGGTTCTCCGAAAAATCGCCGCGACCGCTCATCAGGCGTCCTGAAATCTCCGTGCCCGGAGGTCTGGCTAATAGTGGCCCCGGAAGGCCATATCCTGGGGCCTTTTATCTTTTCAGCGTCAATAGCCGCCTTTAGCGGAAAGACCGGCCCTCCTGCATCTCTCACACTGGTGAAGCCCCTCATCAGCATTTTTTCTGCTGAAACACTCACCTTTTCCATTAATGTTTTTTCTGAAAAACCGGGAGACATCATCTCCTGCATGGTAAGCGCACCGAAAGTCATATGTACATGCACATCAATCAGCCCGGGCATAAGGGTCTTTCCTTCACCATTTATTTTTAGCACATGCTGCTCCACAGCAATAGGAGCAGCGCTGATTTTTTGGATGGTATCTTTTGAAATCAATACATTAACACGCGGTGTAAGTACCTGTGATTTCCCATCAAATACTCTGACGTCCTCCAGCAATATCTGCCCCTGGTTAACTTGCTGGGCCCGTGCCGGGAGCACAGCCCCCGTAAAAAGTAGCAGCGTTAAAAAAATCGATGCCTGCATTGGAATAAAATTTATTTATATAAATGATAAAACGCTTTAACTACTTTGCTCAGTTTATCAGGGTAAAGAATTAATCATAGCCTTACATACAGATGATAATAGTTTTTGAGAAATGAAGCTAAGATCTACTGGCCATAAGTTAGCAATTTTAGCTGACAACAGGCAACTTACAAATGAATAATATGCCAAAAGTAAAAGCAATGGGGAGCTGGATTTTTTAATTATCTTGGTCTCAATCATAAAAAAAGATAGCAGCAATAGTTTGTTATGTCGTTAATTCGAACAATTTTTAAGTAAAGAGCCCTCTGATGGAAAAAGATCCGCTTTTTAAATTCAGGCAGCCACTGGTAACAGCCGCAGGCATTATATTGGGATTCGTTTTAAATTTCGCCACTGAATTAGTTAAACGCGACAGCAAAAATGACAGAATGGTGCTGCTGATCATATTTTCTACCCTGGTAGGTATCGTATTGCTGATTACCGCCCTATACCGGATATTAAACAACAGGTACAATAATGATAAGGCAGACACCTATTATAGAAAGACCCTGAATATTTTTCTTACCGGGGTAATTTTCTCTTTTTTGGGCGGATTACTAAAAATGGTTCACACGCTATTTCTTGCACAATAGCAAATTTACTAGTTTCAATCGTGTATCGAAAAAGTAAAGGGATAACAGCAGCCGTCCCATCACACCACATCAAAGAGATGCGTAGCGTAATGCAGGCTGTATAAATATCCCTGCTTTTTTACTTTGATCAGAAAATCTCCCTTTTCCTCATGGGTAACGAGCTCTTTTGGCCCGTGGATATCCCTTTCGCAGTAAGGCGCATGTTCGAGCAACTGCCCGTAGAGACTCAGGTAACGTTTGGGAAAACGGATGGGACTGAAAGACTCCATGATCAGCAAACGGTTACGGATATCCGAAAATTCAACCTGGTATATCACTCCTCTGGGTATGATGATATAATCGCCATAGCCGAAAGAAAGATCACCATACATCGTATGCAGGATACCGCTGCCTTCATGCGGCATAAGCCAAAGATTGAAAACCAAAAGCTGTTTTATAATAATACGCCGCCTGTTTGGCGTTGCCAGTATACAGTTCGATATGGTCTGTACCGGACAGGATGATTTCCTCCGGCACTGCAGGAGTTGCCTCCATAGCAAAACGGTTCATATAACAAGTAAATGAGCGTGAAAAAAAATGATAAGGAAATGCAAAGCAGAAATCCCGGCAGTTATACAACCACCGGGACTAAAATAAAGTTACTTGCTATACGGTAACACCGCCAACTAAGTGAGGCTCATGCCCGTTCTGCTGAATCATTTGCTCTTCCCTGTAAGGCTGCACCATAAGTTCCGCAACAGGCTGTGGTTTTTTTCCTTTGGTAACCCTTCTTATTATACCATCAAAGGCAGCGTACATTACAGGCACAATTATAAGCGTTAAGAAAAGAGAGCTCAGCAACCCGCCTATGATCACCCATGCCAGGCCATTCTTCCATTCTGCACCTGCGCCACTGGCCAGCGCTATCGGCAGCATTCCTATTACCATTGCTATGGTGGTCATTAAAATAGGACGTAACCTGGCATGATTGGCATCTATCAATGCATGATAGGTACTTTGACCTTCTGCCTTACGCTGGTTGGTAAAGTCAACCAGTATAATAGCATTTTTAGCCACCAAACCAATCAGCATGATCAACCCTAAAATGGTAAACAGGTTTAAAGAATTATTGGTAAGCGCCAGCGCCAGCAGGGCGCCGATAATAGCCAGTGGAATGGAAAACAATACCACTAACGGGTAAACGAAACTGTTGTATAAAACCACCATAATAAAATATACTAAAAATATGGCTGCTACCAGGGCAATTCCCATCGAGCCAAAACCTTCGCTCTGGTTCTCCATATCCCCGCTCCATACATAACTCACCCCTGCAGGCCGCTCAAGTTTATCTAATGCAGCCTGCCACTCAGCGGCAACAGTACCGGTTGGCCTGCCCACCGTTTGCGCTTCCACGGTTACCGAAGTGCTCTTGTCCCTTCTTTCCAACTGGCTGGGACCCGAACCCTCCTTTACACTGGCAAATTGCTCTAAGCGTACCTGGTTTCCTTTATCATTAATAAAAAGCAAATGCTTAACATCCTGAATATTTTTACGGTCAAAGCTCCCGTAACGGATATTAATATCATACTCGTATTCTCCCTGCCTGAACTTACTATCAGTATTGCCGCTAAAAGCTGTTTGCATGGTAGCGCCCACCGTAGAAAGGGTAAGCCCCAACGCAGCCATTTTATCACGGTCTACCTGCACTTCAATTTCAGGATTGCCCGCTTCTACAGATAATTTCATTTCCGTAGCACCCTTAATCATTTTCAGTTCATCCATTGCCTGGTTGGCATATACCATGATATTGCTAAGCTCCGGCCCGGTAACCACCAATGCCAGTGGCGCCCGTTCCGCCGACCCCAGTATGCTTACAGGCACTGTTTTTACTTTGGCCCCAACAAGTACCGGCTCCAGTTCCATTTTCATTTTTGCAGCATATATATTGGCATCGTCTGCCCGCTCATTTTTGGGTACTAACTGCACAGCGATCTCCGACTTATAAGGAGTGGCCTGTGTGCCGCCCATACCATCGCTGGATTGTCCCACTGTTGTAATCAACCGTATGATCTCCTTTCTACCGCTCAGGTAATTCTCTGCCTTTTGCGTTAACGCATTGGTTTGTTCAATGGAAGCATCTTTCGGTAATTCTATCTGTACCAAAAATTCACCCCTGTCGCTCTTGGCAAAAAATTCTGCCCCAATAAATCCGCCACCCACCAGGCCAAAGGAAGCGATCAGCAAACCAAACACCAGTGCAAGCGTGGTTTTTTTATGCGCAAGACTCCATTTTAATATGCCTGTTACCCAGTGGGTAAACTTTTCTAACCCGCTTTCAAACGCGAGTATAATTCTCCCAAAGAAGTTTTTACCGGTAATTTTTTCCAGCTTTCCAAAACGGGATGACAACCAGGGAACAATGGTAAAAGATGTGGCCAGAGAAAGCAGGGTGGCAATAGCTACGGTTACACAAAATTCTTTTAATATATCCGCCGCCAGCCCCGAGCTGAGCGCTATAGGTAAAAACACCACCACAATTACCAGCGTAATGGCAGTAACGGTAAAGCCTATCTCCTTTGTGGCATCATACGCTGCCCTTACCCTGTTCTTACCCATTTCCATGTGGCGGTATATATTTTCCAGCACCACAATAGCGTCATCCACCAATATACCTACCACCAGCGAAAGCGCCAGCAACGACATCAGGTTGAGCGAATAACCCAGCAGGTACATGCCAATAAACGTTGCGATCAGTGATACAGGAATCGCTACCATCACGATCAGCGCGTTTCTTACACTATGCAAAAAGAATAACATTACAAAAGCTACCAGTATAATAGCCAATACCAGGTCGAATATTACCGCATTGGCCGATTCCAGGGTATAATCAGAACTATCGTTGGCAACCGACATCGTTAGCCCCGACTGCTGATAATCGCTCTGCAGTTTTGTAATACTTTCTTTAATTAATTTGCTCACGGCTACAGCATTGGCATCCGACTGTTTGATTACCTGCAGGGCAATAGCGCTCTGCTGGTTTACACGGGCAATTTTTTCAATATCCTTTTGCGCGTCCTGCACATCTGCCACCTGGCTTAAACGGATCTGCGCTCCCTGTTTACCGGTGGCCACCACAAGGTTCCTTAATTCATCAACCGACTGGTATTTACCGGATAAGCGGATCAGTATATCGCTCTCCCTCGTTTGTACGCTACCGGTAGGGAAGTCGAGGTTGGCGGAAAGCACCGCGTTCTGCACCTGCAATAACGATAACCCATACCCCTCTAATTTGGCGGCATCTACGCTTACCTGTATCTCCCTTTCCTGTCCGCCAATTAAATTAATCCTGGCAACACCGGGCACCCTCGACAAAACCGGGGCAATCCGCTTATCCATCAGATCAAAAAAATCGGTTTCATTCAGGCCGGAAGAAGCGGAAAGGGTCATCACCGGTAAATCATCAAGCGAAAACTTATTCAGGGAAGGAGGATCTACGTTATCCGGCAAATCCTTTAAAATACTGTTTACTTTTCGTTGCGCGTCATTTAACGCATAGTCCACATCGGCCCCGCTGTTTAATGTAATGATGATAATGGACAGGCTTTCGAATGATTTCGCTTCCAGCTTCTTAATATTCTCCATGGAGGATACCGCATCTTCAATTTTCTTAGACACAGTATTCTCTACTTCTGCCGGCGATGCGCCCGGGTATATGGTAGTAACCGATACTACGGCCGGCGAAAACTTGGGCAACAGCTCATAGTTCAATGACTGGTAAGAGAGTAACCCACCCAGTGTTAGTACGAGTATCAGCACTATAACCAGCGAAGGGCGCTTTATTGATATTTCTGCAATTTTCATCCTGTTATTTTTATAATGTTTCCATTGCCTGTTCACGTTTATCCGCTCACTTTTCACAATAACCTACAGACACAATTTTCTTAACTTAGCACTATTGTATTACAGCGGCTTTAGCACCATCGCTCAGGTTCACCTGTCCGCTGGTTATTACCTTATCTCCTTCACGCAGTCCGCTGAGTATCTCCACTTCGTCTCCCGTAATTCTGCCGGCAACCACCTGCTGTAAACGGGCTGTACCATCACCGGTTAGCACAAAAACCTGGTTGCTGCTCACGCTGCCCGTAAACGCGGTTCTTGGTATAACCAGCGATGGCGGCGGGGCAGGAAAATGAAACATGGCTGTAGCAAACATCCCTGCCTTTACCCCCGCGCCTGCGGTATTGGCCATTTCAATTTCCACGGGAAAGTTTAACGCATCATCCGATTTGGCTGCTATAAAACTGATCACGCCTTCAAAAATCCTGTCGGGAAAAACACTCACTTTTACCTGAACCTTATCTCCCGTTTTCAATTGCGCAACCTGCGCTTCATTAACCTGAACCTTTAATTTAAGCTTCGAAACATCCACCAGTTCAAACAATTGGGTGCCGGGGTTCAACACAGCGCCGGGTTCAATAAACCGTTTATTGATTGTTCCGTTAATAGAGGCCCGTATATTGGCATCTGTAATTTTAATTTTAGCCTGCTCTACCCGGAACGCCGCATTTTTCAATGATAGTTCAGCCTGATCTAATTGCTGCTGCGTTACACCGCCTGTTTTAAAAGCATTTTCAAACCTGTTTTTATCCTGCAGGGCATTTTGATAATTGTCTGCTGCACTTTGTAAATCCACATGCAGTCCATCGGTTTTAATTACTGCCAGTGTTTGCCCTTTCCTTACTTTGTCGCCCTCTTTTACCAGCACGCTGATCACCCTGCCGGCAGTTTCTGAAGCAAAGTTCAATTGCTGAAACGGCGTAAAATTTCCGTTGGCTGTAAAATCTGTATTTACAGCCTTTTGCGCAACAGTAGCTGTCTTAACAGCAACCTCCGTATTGCGCCGGGCTACGATATCCGTTTTTTCTTCGTTTTTCTTTTTATTATTAGCAAGCACCCAGCTTATTCCGGCCAATGCCGCCGCAATAATAATAAGCGTAGTAAGCGCACGTGTAATTTTTTTGCTGCTCATAAAGAATAGTATTGATTTAGTTGAGTAATGTTTGAAGTTTTCCCTGCGCTTTTATTAATTGTATTTCGGCCAGCTTATAATCCAGCAAAGCGGCAGAGTAGTTGTTCTGTGCTTCTGTAACCGCATTTTCCGACTGAAGCAGATCGGTGAGATAGGCTAAGCCCTGGTTGTAATTATTTTGTGTATTATGATATACTTTCTGTGCCAGCTCAACATTTTTTTTCTGGTTATTTAAAATGATGATGCTGTTATTGATCTGAATTTTTGCATTTTCAAAAGACAGGTTTAAGGCCAAACCGGTTTGCGCCATATCTTCCTTTAGCTTCCTTAAACTTACATCTGCCTGCCTGATGCGGGAACGCGTGGCGCCGCCATTAAAAAGGGGTATCTTAAGCGACGCGCCTACGCTACTGTAATCAAACCAGCTTACGCCCTGGTTCGTTCCTTTAAACACCGGGAAAGCGTTGCCCATACCCTGGTAGTTGTAATTACCCGATAAAGAAAGCGAGGGGTAATATTCTGCTTTGTAGGCCTGTTTCTGGTATTGCAGCAATTCTTCCTGCTTTTTGAGCGTTTGAAATTCAGTACGGGTGTTTATATCGAGCGCTGACTGCAATTCCAGCGCTTCCGGCTGCACCTGGGATAATGCAACGTCAGACAGTACAATGGGTTGTTTGATATCCATCCCTGCCACATACTTCAGTTGGTTCTCCATTATAATAACGGCATTGTGTAACTGCAGCTTCTGACTTTCCAGGTTAGCGATGTTTACAGCAATTCTGTCTACATCAATTTGTTTACCCAGCCCGCTTTCGTACAATCCTTTAATGATAGCCTCTGATTTTCTGATATTGCTGATGGTGCTGTCTATTACTCCAATTTTCTGGCGCTGCACCAGCACATTGTAGTATGCTGTTGCCACCAGCTCAATGACCTGCTCTTCGGCCAATTCGCCATTCAGTTCATAGTATTCCCGTGCGCCTTTAGCAGCTTTTAAGCCGGTAAATAAAGACTGATCGAACAGGCTTTGGGTTAAGCTGATACCTGCGGTGGATATCCATTTCTGTCCAAAACTCACCAGCAGCGTTTTACCCGGTTGCCCCACCAGGTCGCCCGGCAGTGCGCTTTGCTGCAGGAGGGGGTTATAGGTAATATTACCGCTGCCATTAATCTGGGGCAAGCCCCTCGATCGTACTTCATCAACCTGGTATATGCTGTTTTCAATATCCAGCTTTGCCTTGCGGGCTGTTTGATTGGCGTGCAGGGCCATTTGCAGCGCCTCTTTCAGGCTCAGCTCTTTAACCGCTTTCTGCGCTTTTGCGCCTTTAAAAAAACAGAACATTAACAGCATCAGCCATAAGCCTGCTTTTACAGGTGTGCTTCCCCGGTTGCCCGGAAAGGCTACGCTAGCATAGCCTGTTACCGGAATGTGTGCGGTACGTTTACCTCGTTTCATTTTTTTGATTTAAACATTGTTTATTTTGTTATTCGCATATCCTTTATTGCTGCATGTGCACGATTTAAGCCCCGCTACATAAATAACAATCAGTTCTTTTTGCTTTCTAAAACCTTCAGCTATGGCTGTATGATCGGGAATTACAGTACGGCAGCGTACCACCTCCTGCATAGCTGCCAGGGTATCTAACAGGAGAGCCGCCACGCGGGGAACGTTGATCGCTTTAATTTCATTTGTGTATATAGCTGCTTCCAGCTCTTTTTCCACCAGTTCCTGTTGTCTTTTTCCCAGGTCTTCCATCAATGCCGTCAGCTCCCGATGGTTATAAAAAGCCTCCTGCGAATGATCGGCCGAAAGCATGTAGTACTTTTCAAAAAAAAACTCTTTGGCCTCTACCAGTCCTGTCATTTTTTCAGCCAGTGTTTTTTTCCGGGAAAAGATATGTGTCAGCCGGTCTATATATTCCGTTATCACGCTATTCAGCACTGCAGCAACCAACGCTTTTTTATCGGGGAAATAATAATACAGGTTTTGCTGGGAAACGCCCAAGTCGCGGGCGATATCTGCAAAAGTGGTTTTATTAAACCCAAAATGAATAAACCGCTTTAAAGCCGCCTCAATAATGCTCTCCTGTTTTATGGATGTTCCTGCTTTCACTTAAAACTGACTATTTTACTATTTGACTATTTTGATTTAAAAGTCAAAATTAAGAATAAAAGCGAAACCCTGCTGCTTTTTTTAAAAAATAAATGTTAAGCTGTTGCGGTAAGGCATCGGGGGGTGTGCCCATCTTTTTAAGGTTCCCGGTTATTTTACGGCAACCCCATGATAATCAGTTGTGCAGGCATGTTGTTTATCTAAGCCGTTAAACCTTTGAGGAAAATAGTTGCGAGTTCTTTTTCTTTGGTAAAAATCAGTTCAAATGCTTCTTTTCCGGGGAAAATGGTTCCACCGTTTTGCTGGAGTAATATATGCCTGAGGCCTTCTAAGCAGTTCAGAAAGAGCTCGGTAGTAGCCGTTACGTCCTTCATTTTAAGCGCGCCACTCTTTTTCCCCTTATTAAAAATTATTTTCACCCGCTTAAACTCGGATATCCGCGCAGCATTAAAGATAGGTTTCAGCTCATCAGGCGATTTTTCGATGGCCGTTTTAACAAACTCAATAATATTATAATATTGAAAAATAAAGTCTTTCCTTTTTTTGAGATAAACGATGATGTTTTTCAGCGGGTCTTCATCAGGCGTAAATCCGTCAGCATCTAATTGCTGCCTGCTGATAATGTTATCAATAACCGCGGCGTACAGGTTCAGTTTGTCGGGGAAATAATAATACAGCAACGGCTTGGAAATACCCAGGTCACGGGCTATTTCAGCCATAGTGGTTTTGCTTACGGTAAAATGGGCAAATCTTTTTTCGGCTGCCAGGATAATCGCTTCTCTTTTTTGATCGTGATTCATAGCTCAGCTTCAAAGTAAGTTTATTTTACCGGAGGTTCAAATTATATTGTGTTGTTACCTGATCCCCGGTCAGCTCCCACCCCAACTATTTTTGAAAAATTAAGTAACATATTGAAAAAATACAATACCTTGAAGGCAGGCTTTTCCCTTAGAGGGGATTACGTACTAATTGTTACATTAAATTCTATAACCCGTTTATGTCCGCAGTAATTCATTCAAAACGCTATATTAATGTTCTTTGGGCATGCCTTCTGATGGTGGCTGTACTTAATTTCGGTGTAATAACGTTGTATCATAACGGACTTTTAGGTACTGGTATTGGCCGCAAGTTGTATAACCTGTTATATGTAGACCGGGAATCGAACCTTCCCAGCTTTTTTAATACCGTATTATTGTTAATTGCTGCCGCATTGTTATTTATTACCTTTCTGCTGCATAAGCAGCGGGGAAATGTTAAAATTAAAAACTACTGGTTGCTGCTTTCGCTTATATTTTTGTTCTTATCTGCTGATGAAAGCATTTCCATACATGAATACCTTACCGTGATTTTGCCTCAATTAGGGATAGGGGGAAGTGGTTTCCTTACATTTGCGTGGATACTCCCCTATGCACTCGTTACCTTACTGGTTGGTTTGTACTTTATGCGCTTTTTGCTATCATTGCAAAAACCGGTTCGCACAGGTTTTATTTTATCCGGCATAGTGTATTTATGCGGTGTTATTGGATTTGAAATGATTGGGGGTAGCATTGCAGAAAAACAGGGATTAAACAATATTACCTTTGCGCTTGTTGCAAGTTGTGAAGAGATATTTGAAATGGCAGGGATAATCCTGTTTATTCATTATATCATGAAATATATCCGGCTCGAATTTGAACAGGCTTCCATTACCATAGCCCCCTAAGTCACCACCTAAAGTTATGCTTGCCCGTCTTCCACAACGGTTCCTTCCAGGTCATAATCGTAGGCACTGGTAATTTTCACATTCACAAATTCCCCCGGGGTTAATTTGCGGCTGGTAGTAATGATCACCTCATTGTCTACTTCAACCGAATCAAATTCGGTACGGCCCAAATAACGGCCGGCTTCTTTTTTATCTACGAGCACTTTAAATATCTTATCTACTTTTTCCTGGTTTTTTTCGTAGCTGATCTCCTGCTGCACCTCCATTACTTCCTGCGCCCGGCGTTCTTTTTCTTCATATGGAATATTATCTTCCAGGGCATAGGCGGAAGTACCTTCTTCATGCGAATAGGTAAAAATGCCTACCCTGTCGAAACGGTGCTGCTGCAAAAAGCCTTTCATATCCTCCACATCTTCTGCTGTTTCTCCGGGGAAACCGGCGATAAGCGTGGTACGCAAACAAATGCCTGGTATGCGGTTCCTGATCTCCCCTATCAAATCATCCATTTCTGCTTTGGTGATCTGGCGCCGCATGGCTTTCAGCATTTTGTCGCTGCTGTGCTGCAGCGGCATATCTAAGTAATTGCAGATATTGGGGCGCTCCTTAATAGCATCAATGATCTCTAAGGGAAATTTAGAAGGATAAGCATAGTGCAAACGGATCCATTCCAGCCCCTTTACATCTGCGAGGGCATGCAGCAACCTGGGAAGCTCGCGTTTTTTGTAAATATCCAGCCCGTAATAAGTAAGCTCCTGCGCAATAAGCATGATCTCTTTCACGCCCCTGCGCACCAGCCCTTCCGCCTCCGCCACCAATTGCTCTACCGGCTTACTTACGTGCTGTCCCCTCATTAAGGGAATAGCGCAAAAAGAGCAGGTGCGGTTGCAGCCCTCTGATATTTTCATGTAAGCGTAATGACCCGGGGTGCTCAGTAACCTTTCACCCACCAATTCTGCCTTATAATCCGCTTCAAATCTTTTTAAGATCAATGGCAGTTCCATGGTCCCGAACCAGGCGTCTACTTCAGGTATCTCTTCTTCCAGGTTTTGCCTGTAGCGTTCGGTTAAGCAACCGGTAACGTATACCTTATCTAACCGTCCCTTCTTTTTGAGTTCCACATGATCAAGAATAGTATTAATAGATTCTTCTTTGGCCTTATCTATAAACCCGCAGGTATTGATCACCACAATATTGTGGTCGCTTTTTTTGCTTTCATGCACCACATTAATATCATTAGCCTTCAGTTGGCCGCTTAATACCTCGCTGTCTACCACATTTTTACTGCAGCCTAAGGTAATGATGTTCACCTTGTCTTTCCGGAGCGTTCTTGTTTTCATACGAGCGGCGAAATTACATATAAAATCCGGTTCTGTTCTCTGCGAAGTACCTCACCGTACGAAGCCCTGCCAGATTGAACAATGTTATTTTGACAGAGAAAATATTAACGAATCTCTCACCGGCCGGAAATACGAATTCATGCTTTATCCTGTAAGCTTTGAAGAAATGAACGGGTGAAATCTGGAATTTGATTTATTATCCGAACTTAACCTAATTCGGATACTGCACCAGTCTGAAACCGCCGCTATCGTCTTTGTAATCCTGCTTTACACTGTTACGCGTAGAGGTTTTACAGTTGATGGCCTGTGTAAACCACGATCCCCCGCGCCGCACGCGGGCGGCTCCGGAAGCGGGGCCGGTTGGATTATTGCTCTCCCGTAACTCATAATAGTTTTTATTATACCAATCCTGGCACCACTCCCACATATTCCCGGTCATATCGTATAAGCCCAGCTCATTCGGCGCCTTTTCACCTACCGGATGCGGATGCCTGCCGCTGTTGCCTGTATGCCAGGCTACCGCGTCAATATTGTCGCTGCCGCTATACCGGTAGCCCTGGGTTTTTAGCCCACCCTTGGCGGCATATTCCCATTCGGCTTCGGTAGGCAAAGCATATTTCTTACCGGTGAGCTTGTTTAATATCTCAATAAATTGCTGTGCTTCATCCCAGCTTACCCTGTCTACAGGGCATTGGTCGCAGCCCACGAATTCGCTGGGGTTGCTGCCCATGATCGCCGTCCATTGCCGCTGGGTTACCGGGTATTTGCTGATAGAGTACCCGTCAACAATCACTTCATATTCCGGCCGCTCATCCGCTTCTCCCGAACGGTTACCCATGATAAACCTGCCACCTGTTACCCATACCATATTGCCGGATATGCTGTCTAACAGTTGCTGGCTTACCGATGGCAGCTCGGTTTCAGCTTTTTTGTCCTTCTTCCGCTTCTTTTTTCCAGTGGCTTCCTGTGCCATTAACACATTTACAAAAACAAAACTCACTGCTATTATTAAAGCATATCTTATCATTAATTTCATACAAAAGGGTTATGACTTCAAATATAGGGAAAAAAAATCCCGCCTCTTTGCAGAAGCGGGACCTGTTATTATTTCCCTTAAGAAAAAGGAGCTTTGTATTAATAGCCCATTCCACCCATATCAGGTGCACCATGGCTATGTCCTGCTGCTTCTTCTTTCTTAGGTTTGTCGGCGATCACACATTCCGTAGTGAGCAACATACCTGCAATAGAAGCCGCGTTTTCCAATGCAATGCGGGTAACTTTGGTAGGATCAATTACACCGGCTTTGAACAGGTTTTCATATATTTCTGTTCTTGCATTAAAGCCGTAATCACCCTTACCTTCTTTTACTTTTTGCACTACAATGCTGCCTTCAATACCGCTGTTGATAACGATCTGGCGAAGCGGTTCTTCAATAGCTCTTTTCACAATAGCAATTCCGGTCAGCTCATCTTCATTCAGTCCCCTGAATTTTTCTAAAGATTCAATAGCGCGGATATACGCTACGCCACCGCCGGGAACGATACCTTCTTCAACCGCAGCACGGGTTGCATGTAAAGCATCATCCACACGGTCTTTCTTTTCCTTCATTTCCATTTCGGTAGCGGCGCCAACCTGTAATACAGCCACACCACCGCTTAATTTAGCCAGGCGTTCCTGTAATTTTTCTTTATCATAGTCGGAGGTAGTTACTTCAATCTGTGCTTTGATCTGGCTAACACGTCCGGCGATATCTGCTTTTTTACCTTTACCACCAACAATGGTAGTATTGTCTTTGTCAATAACCACTCTTTCAGCCCTTCCCAAGGAAGAAAGATCAGCAGCTTCTAATTTATGGCCCATTTCTTCGCTTATTACAGTACCGGCGGTAAGAATACCAATATCCGTAAGCATTTCTTTTCTCCTGTCGCCAAAACCGGGCGCTTTAACGGCTGCCACTTTAAGCGTACCGCGTAATTTATTTACCACCAGGGTTGCCAGCGCTTCGCCTTCCAAATCTTCGGAAATGATCAGCAAAGGAGCGCCCTGCTGTGCTACTTTTTCCAGCACCTGGAGAATATCCTTCATGGTGCTGATCTTTTTATCATAGATCAGGATATAAGGCTTTTCCAGCTCAGCCTGCATTTTTTCGCTGTTGGTAACGAAATAAGGAGAAACATAACCCCGATCGAACTGCATACCTTCTACCACTTCTACAGTTGTTTCTGTACCGCGGGCTTCTTCAACGGTAATTACACCGTCTTTACCCACTTTACCGAAAGCTTCTGCAATCAGCTTACCAATGTTTTCATCATTATTGGCAGAGATAGAAGCTACCTGCTGGATTTTTTTACTGTCGGAACCTACAACCTGCGATTGTCCGCGCAGGTGTTCCACTACTTTTTCAACCGCTTTGGTAATACCGCGCTTTAAATCCATGGGATTAGCACCGGCGGCTACGTTCTTTAAACCCTCACTGATGATAGACTGTGCCAGAACGGTGGCAGTTGTAGTACCGTCACCTGCAATATCGGCAGTTTTGCTGGCTACTTCTTTTACCATCTGGGCGCCCATATTTTCAATAGGGTCTTCCAGTTCAATTTCTTTAGCAACGGTAACACCGTCTTTAGTTACTGCAGGAGCGCCAAATTTCTTTTCCAATACCACGTTACGTCCTTTAGGCCCGAGGGTAACCTTTACCGCGTTGGCAAGGATATCAACCCCTCTTTTCATTTTATTGCGGGCTTCTACTTCGAAGAATAATTGCTTTGCCATAATTATAACAATTTGAAAATTTGTGAATTGAAAATTTGAAAATGAAAATTGCCTCCCGTTCAGAAGACAACCTGATGCTGTGTTTTAAACGATCGCTAAAATGTCGGATTCTCTCATGATAAGATAATCAGCACCTTCAATCGTAATTTCAGTACCGGCATACTTGCCATATAAAACGGTATCGCCCGATTTTACGCTTACCGGCTCATCTTTTTTGCCGGGTCCTGCTGCAACAACAGTTCCACGCTGAGGTTTTTCCTTAGCAGTATCAGGAATAATAATGCCGCCGGCAGTTTTTTCTTCGGCAGCAGCGGGTTTCACAATCACCCTGTCATGAAGCGGAGTTACATTGAACTTTTTAGACATAGTTTAATAATTTTTTGTGTTGGTTAAAGATTGGTTTTATTAAATCTTTAAGGCTGCCAAAGGTAAACGAATAACATGCCAAAGCGTCAAGCCCGGAAAAAATTTCAGGTTTTGGTGCTAATTGCGGGTTAAATGAAAAAGTTGGCAGCGTTTGGTGCAGAGCGGCATGCCAAATTTGCGCAACAAACCTGTTAGCTCTGCCGGAAGACCTAACAGGTTTATAAATTCCTTATCTTCGCCGCCGCATAATAAGCTCTTTAAGATGATTAGCAGAAGAAATATCCGGGTTAAAGTAATGCAAACGCTGTATACCATTGACGCAGCAGAAGATCAGAAAGATAAGGCAAAAAAGCTATTGGATAAGCACCTGGAGCAGTCGCGGCAATTATTCGTATATCTGCTACATTTTATAACCCGGGTAGCGCGTTATGCCGAACAGGATTCCCATAACAGATTGTCTAAACACCTGCCCACCCAACAGGATCTGAATGTAAATATTAAAATAGCGGGCAATGAGCTGATGTGGAAAATATTGGAAGATCCTTCCTTCCAGAAAGCCTGCAGCGATATTAAGCCCCAGCAGTGGGACAATAGCAGCCTTATCCGGAAAACATACCTGCAACTGGCCGAAGCGCCTGTTTACAAGGAATATATCGCACTTCAGGAACGTAATAAAAAGTCGGAAAAAAACATCCTGGAATATATTTTTACCGATCTTATGCTTGCCAGCGATGACTTCACATCGGAAATAGAGGATATTTTTATTCATTGGGATGATGATGCGGAAATGATGAGCCAGTTGGTACTGAACTTCCTGCAAAAACCTGCTCAGTGTAATTTCCAGGATATGATCGGTGCGGAAAAAAGAAAGTTCGCCAATGACCTGTTAGACGCCGTAATCAATAAGGAAGCCTACTGCATGGAACTCATTAAACCCAAATTAAAAAACTGGGATGCCGAAAGAATAGCCGTACTGGATATGATCCTGATGCGGATGGGCGTATGCGAATTCCTGTATTTTGAAACCATTCCCACCAAGGTTACCATTAACGAGTACATTGATCTGGCCAAAGCATACAGTACACCCCAAAGCGGACACTTTGTGAACGGCATACTGGATAACATTCATAAAGATTTGCTGGCGCAGGATAAATTACACAAAACATCTTATAAAAAACCCTGAAATTAGTGCCGGGTATGCTGCCATGATATACCTTCAAATACCTACATTTGCAGCTTCAAAGTATTTGCAATGACGATAAAAAAATCTTTTCTGCTCCTGGCTGTTTTGGGTCTTGGGTTTGCAGCCTGCCAGTCTCCGGAAAACAAGCCGGCGGAAAGCCCTGTTGCTGCCCCGGCAAATGAGCCGGCGCCCGTTACCACTATTCAATGGATAGATTCTGCCTTTAATAAAGGAACCATTACTGAAGGTGAAAAAATAGAGATCGTTTACCGTTTTAAAAACACCGGCGAAAAACCGCTGATCATAAAAGATGTACGCCCTTCCTGCGGCTGTACAGTAGCCGAAAAGCCCCTGGAGCCTATTGCGCCGGGCAAAGAAGGAAGCATCAAAGCGGTATTCGACAGCCAAAATAAACCCGGCCCAACTCACAAAACCATAACCGTAGTATCCAATACCGAGCCGGAGAGCTATGCATTAACCTTTAATGTTATTGTAAATAAAAAAAGTTAGTCATTACTATTTAAATCATACACATGAACAATTATTTCGTTTTATTGCAAAGTGGCGGAGGCAATGCACAAATGATGCAGATGATAATGCTTGTTGGTATTATTGCTGTGTTTTATTTTTTTATGATCCGTCCCCAAACTAAAAAAGCAAAAGAAGCCAAAAATTTTCAAAGCAGCCTGCAAAAAGGCGATAAGATCGTAACCATTGCCGGCATACACGGCAAAATTGATAAAGTAGAAGATAATACCATTCAATTAGAAGTAAGCCCGGGAAGCTACCTGCGTATTGAAAAAAGCGCGGTGAGCATGGAATGGAGCAAACAACTGAACAGCGGAGCCACAGCCGACAAAAAATAAGCTGCCGCAAATTCTTATTTTTAATATCCGGGATCCAATGCAGAAGGGATCCCGGATTTTTATTGCATACTCACTTCAACCAATATTTGTGCTGAAAGCAGGATTAACAGGCGGCATCGGATCGGGCAAAAGCACTGTTGCCCGTGTTTTTGAATTATTGGGCATACCCGTATACGATGCGGATACTGCCGCCAAAACCATCATGAATGAAGATGAAAACCTTAAGGCATTAATCATTGAGCATTTTGGTGAAGAGGCTTATGCAAACGGCACACTTAACCGGGCATATATTTCATCTGTTGTTTTTGAAAACACAGAAAAATTAGCCTTATTAAATTCATTAGTACACCCGGCTACCATACAGGCAGCCGAACGGTGGATGCAACAACAAAATACCCCCTATGTAATGAAAGAAGCCGCATTGATCTTTGAAAGCGGCTCACAGGAAGGACTCGACGTAGTAATAGGTGTTTACGCTCCTGTACACCTTCGTATACACAGAACCATGCAGCGCGATAATATAAGCCGCGAAGCCGTGCTGAAACGCATAAGCCACCAGATAAATGAAGAGCTGAAAATGAAGCTCTGCGATTTTGTATTATATAATGATGAACAACAACTGTTAATACCGCAGGTTATCGCACTGCATGAAAAATTGTTACGTTTAAGCAACAAAGGGTAATATAACATAACGGACCCGGGTGGCGAGTGGTGTCTTGTGGGTAAATAATATGCGTTTTTAGTTACGCTGAAAATAACAGGGATACAACTGATTGATAAATACAACGTGAGAAGTGAAAGGTGAAACTGATTGCCGACGGCTAATGGCTGACAGCTCCGGACGAGAGTTGAATAGCGAGCCCTGTGCCTTAGCTATCAAATAAGTTCCTTTAACTTTTCAACTACAAGATCCACTTCTTCTTTGGTGTTGTGCCTGCAAAATGAAAAGCGAACGGCTACCCTGTTGGGATTGTTATTCATTGCCCGTATAACATGCGATCCCTGTTCGGCGCCACTGGTGCAGGCGCTGCCACCGGATGCGCAGATATTGTTTATATCAAGATTAAATAATAGCATTTCAGATTTTTCCGTTTCGGGAAGACTCACATTGAGCACAGTATATAAGCTTTGCCCTGCATAATCGCCGTTAAATTCAACGTCTTTAATGTGCTTTTTTAGCTGTGCTGCCATATACAGCTTAACAGATTTTATATACCTGCTTTCCGTTTCGTAATTTGCCGTAGCCAGCTCCAGTGCTTTTGCAAAACCTACTATACCATACAGGTTCTCTGTTCCTGCGCGCATATTCCGCTCCTGGCTCCCACCGTGTATATAAGGCTCTATGCTTACGTTTTCATTAATATACAATAAGCCGCTACCCTTGGGTCCATGAAATTTATGTGCGGAGGCCGTTATAAAATGAACCGGCGTTTGTCGCAAATCAATAGGATAATGACCCACGGTTTGTACCGTATCGGAATGAAAAAAAGCGCCGTGCAGCCTGCACATTTCACCCACGGCATGCAGATCGAGCAAATTGCCGATTTCATTATTGGCATGCATAAGGGTAACTAAGGTCTTTTCTTCACTGCCGGCAAGTAACTGCTCCAGGTTTTCAAGGTCTATATGCCCGTCCGGCAATAACTTCACAAAAAGAAGCTGTGCCTCGCCCCTGTTGCGCAGGTATTCTACCGTATGCAAAACGGCATGATGTTCTATAGCAGATGAAATAATACGTTTGCATCCCAAATCCCTTACGGAAGCAGTAATGGCTGCATTGGAACTTTCTGTTCCCCCGCTGGTAAAGAAAATTTCAGCGGGATGGGCGTTGAGTATTTTAGCAACAGCCTTCCTGGCATTTTCAATGGCAAGCCTGCTTTCCCGGCCATAAGAATAAATGGAGGAAGGGTTACCAAATTTTTCCGTCATATAGGGCAACATCGTTTCCAGCACTTCCGGAGCCAGGGCTGTTGTAGCGGCATTATCAAAATATATTCTTCTTTGCACGAAATGGTACTTTACGCTCACGCTTAAAAACTACAGTCATCAAAAATCAGCTATGTTATTTTAATTCCCTGATATCCTGCATCAGGCGCAATGCTATATTATTGGCAGTAGATTCAAAATTACTTTCGGCATATATCCGGATGATCGGTTCCGTATTGCTGGTACGCAGGTGTACCCAGTCGTTATCAAACTCTATTTTTAAACCGTCTTCGGTATTCACCGGGTGGCTTTTATACTTGGTTTTTATTTTTTCAAACACTGCTTTCACATCCACGCCCTGCTCCAGCTCCAGCTTATTTTTACTGATAAAATAATCAGGATAAGTTCTTCTTAGCTGTTTAATGCTTTTTTGTGTTTTTGCCAGTTGGGTTAAAAATAAAGCGATGCCCACCAGCGCATCGCGCCCGTAATGCAGCGCAGGTAATATAATACCGCCGTTACCTTCGCCGCCAATTACCGCGTTCACTTCTTTCATACGGGTTACCACGTTTACCTCGCCTACCGCGCTGGGAAAGTATTGTCCGCCATGCTTCAGCGTAATGTCTTTCAGGGCGCGGGTAGAAGACATGTTGCTTACCGTATTACCGGGTTGGCTGCTTAATACGTAATCGGCAACGGCAACAAGCGTATATTCCTCGCCAAACATGCTGCCATCTTCACACACAAAGCAAAGCCTGTCAACATCCGGGTCAACAGCAATACCCATATCTGCCCCGCTCTTGCGCACCATATTGCTTAACTCTCCCAAATTTTCGGGAAGCGGTTCGGGGTTATGGGCAAACTTTCCGTTAACCTCCCCGTTTATAACGGTAATATCCTCGGGCTGCACTCCCAAAGCACGCAACAGTTCCGGAACAAATATAGCGCCCGTGCTGTTTACAGCGTCTACGATAATTTTAAAGTTCCTGGCTTTGATGGCTTCAATATCAACCAGGCCAAGCGAAGTAATAGCTGTTATATGTTTTTGAAGATAAGCATCTTCTTCCCTTACCGTACCCAGCTTATCAACAGGAGCAAAGCTGAAATTTTCTGCCGCAGCTATCTCTAATACTGCTTTACCATCCGGCCCCGAAATGAATTCTCCGCTACTGTTCAGCAGCTTCAGGGCATTCCATTCCTTGGGGTTATGGCTGGCGGTTAAAATAATTCCTCCGCCTGCTTTTTCCATTACAACCGCCACTTCAACCGTGGGTGTAGTGCTTAATCCCAGGTCAATTACATCTATCCCCAAAGCATTTAAGGTGCTTACTACAATATTTTGTATTAAGGGTCCGCTTATTCTCCCGTCTCTTCCAATAACTACTTTCTTATTACCGGTTTTTTCAATCAGCCAGCTTCCGTAAGCGGCTGTAAATTTTACCACATCTAAAGGTGAAAGTGTTTCCCCAGGTTTTCCTCCTATAGTGCCCCGGATCCCGGATATGCTCTTAATCAATGCCACGGTACTAATTATTTTGTGGATGCAAACTTAGTTTAATTTTTTAAAACCGGAGGAATTGAGCCGGGTTGTAAAACTATAATTACATTTGCCTAAACAATCCATTCCATTCATGGCGGGTAACCGTAGGTTCTTCACAATTCATTATTCTTCCAATCATCCGGCAATGCCCCCCTGGTGGCTACGGCAGCTCTGGTTTATATTAAAAATCCAATAGCATGAACAACCTGATCCGGTATGATATTGAATTGTTTTTCAAAATAAACAGGCAATGGCATAATTCCTTTCTCGACTGGCTTTTACCCTTGCTCAGGAACCAGTACTTCTGGTCGCCGCTGTATCTTTTTACCCTTGTTTTTATACTGCTGAATTTTAAGAAGAAAGGTTTGGTATGGATCGCTTTCTTTTTGATAACCTTCGCCTTAACCGATATGGTAAGCAGTTCCCTGATCAAACCCTGGGTTGAACGTTTGCGGCCATGCGCCGACCCCTATCTTGCAGACTCAGTACGGCAGGTTGTGGGCTGCGGAGGACCATACAGCTTTACGTCTTCTCATGCCACCAATCATTTTGGGATGGCCATGTTCGCTTTTAAAACATTATTGTTTATTCCACTGTCATGGAGATGGGTATTATTTGCCTGGGCCTTTGCCATATCATACGCCCAGGTATATGTTGGCGTGCATTTCCCCTTAGACATTGCCTGTGGAGGGCTGCTGGGTTGTACTATTGGCATGGGTACGGCATGGGTGTTCCATAAGAACGCCGGTTTACCCACTTTAGCTTAACTTCATATATCATGATCGAAATTTTGATTATACTGGGATTAATTTTACTGAACGGTATTTTTTCAATGGCAGAAATGGCGCTGGTATCTTCCCGCAGAACACGGTTAGAAACACAGGCTGCAAAGGGCGACAAAAGAGCAAGTGAAGCATTAAAGCTCATTGAAAAGCCTGACGCTTTTTTTTCAACCGTTCAAATTGGCATTACCCTTATCGGCATTTTAACGGGTATCTTTTCGGGTGAAGCGTTAAAAACAGACCTCATAATCTATCTTAACAGGTTTGACTGGATACGTCCTTATGCCAATGGAGCCGCTACTGCCATTATTGTAATCATCCTTACTTATTTTACACTGATATTAGGTGAGCTGGTTCCCAAACGCATAGGACTTTCACGTCCGGAAAGTATAGCCAAGCTGGTTGCCGCTCCCATGCGCATGCTGAGCAAAATAGCCCATCCATTTGTGTGGCTGCTGAGCAAATCAACGTTTTATACTGTCAGACTATTGAAGATCCAGGGAAAAGACAACCAGGTAACGGAAGAAGAAATAAAGGCTATCATTAGTGAAGGAACGGAGCAGGGAACGATTGAAGAGGCGGAACAGGAGATCATTGAACGCGTTTTTCATTTGGGCGACCGCAACATTACATCGCTAATGACACACCGTAATGATATTGTATGGTTCAGCATCCATAAAGATGAAGATAAAATAAAAGAAAAGATCATTGCGGAGCCTCACTCTGTATACCCCGTTTGTGAAAATGATATTGACGATATTAAGGGTGTAGTGTCTATTAAAGATCTGTACATACATGAGAAAAGCACAACGCTCCTTAGTGAGATCATGCAGCCCACCCTGTTTGTGCCTGAAAATAATACCGCCTATCAGGTACTGGAGCGGTTTAAAGAAACAAAAATACATTGCTGTTTTGTTGTAGACGAATATGGAAGCCTGCTGGGCATGATTACCCTTAATGATATTCTGGAAGCTATTGTGGGAGATATTCCACAACCGGATGAAGAAGACTACGAGATCATTAAACGGGATGACGGAACCTATTTTGTAGACGGGCAGATACCTTTTTATGATTTTTTAAGGGCGTTTGAAAAAACGGAATGGATGAATGAAGGCGAGCACGATTTTGATACGCTTGCAGGATTTATCTTACATCAATTAGAACGCATTCCGTATACCGGCGACAAGCTGGAGTGGCGTGGATTTACTTTTGAAATAGCCGATATGGACGGACACCGCATTGATAAAGTGCTGGTAATCATTTCCGAAACGATCAAAAGGGAAATGGAAGAATAAATTTTCACATTTATCAACTACTCCCGGCATCAGATTTGAATAAAGAGCGGCAACAACCCGTTTATTTCTAAAATCTGATACCAATGAAACCTGCAATTGTAAAATTGTTATGTATTCTTTTGCTCCATAGTATTTTCATTTCCTGCAAAAAAGAAAACACCGGTTTAGATGCCGGCAGCGCAACCAAACCCGATATGGATGTTATTGAAACCCTTCCGCCGGTTCAGGTAGCCGTTTCATATGATCTTACCCCTAACTGCGCGGGATTTTACAGGGCCCTGCCGGCACGTTACGATTCAACAGCTAAAAATTACCCCTTGCTCGTTTTTCTGCATGGCTCAGGTGAAATGGGCAATGGCACAACAGACCTGCCCAAAGTGTTAAAGAATGCTGTTCCCAACCTCATTAACAAAAAGAAATTCCCCCCCAACTTTACATCCGGTGGCAAAAATTTTTCCTTTATCGTGCTTTCACCACAGGTTAAAAGCTGGACAACACCCGAAGATGTACGCGCCATGATACAATATGCCATAGCGAAACTAAGGGTAGATACAACAAGAATATATGTGACGGGGTTGAGCCTGGGAGGTAACACCACATGGAATTTCGCCTCTAAATATGGTCAAATGGTAACAGCTATAGTTCCTGTTTGTGCTTCCAATACGGCAACCGCGGCAAACACAAAAGCGATAGCTTCAAAAAACATTCCGGTATGGACATTTCACAATGAAGACGACCCTGCGGCGCCTGTGCAAAAAACAAAAGATTTTGTTGCAATGATCAACAGCTATAACCCCAACCCCAAAGCCAGGCTAACCCTGTGGCCTACCGGCGGGCATGATGCCTGGACAAAAGCTACCGATCCTTTGTACAAAGAAAATAAGATGAATATATATGAATGGATGCTGCAGTATCATAAGTAGCGGTGAATGGTGAATAGCGTGTGGTTAGCCTCACGTGAGTAGTTACTCACCTGTGTCATGATACCTCATACCTCACACCTGAAAACCTGCACCCTGAAACATGAAACCTCCCTCTACCATTCTCCCAGCTCCTGCACACCGTGGGCGTATTTTGCTTCATGATCCAGCAGCCATTTTTTCCGCCACAGATCACCGCCATAGCCAACCAAACTACCATTGGCGCCAATAACCCGGTGGCAGGGCACTACGATGCATAATTGATTTTTTCCATTGGTGGTTCCCACCGCACGAATGGCTTTTACATTGCCGGTTCTTTTAGACAATTCCAGGTAGGAAATGGTTTTCCCGAAAGGGATACCCGGCAAAGCATTCCATATTTTTTGCTGAAAAGGAGTTCCCTCCTGGCTGAAGGGGAAATCAAATACTCTCCGCCGTCCTGCAAAATACTCATCCAGCTGGGTAGTGCAGGTATGCACAACAGCGCTGCCTGCATCATGCTTTATTTCAGCTTCATTTAACTTTGGTCCTTTCCACGCGTTTACAAACAATATGGCATGAATTGCTTCAGCGGAGCTTTTAATTTCCAGCGTACCAACAGGGGAATCATAATATGTTACACACAAACCGGTTGCTACCATTTTGTATATCCCTTTAATCAATGCACGCAAAATTAGCGCAATTCTTATCCTATCCTGCTACCGTTGATAACTTTTTGCTGCGGTTGCAGCAACACCACGGTATTGCTGTCTGTATATACGCCCAGCACCAGGCATTCGCTGAAGAAGCTGGCGATTTGTTTAACCGGGAAGTTCACCACAGCGATCACCTGTTTGTCAATAAGCTCATCCGTGGTATACAACGTGGTAATCTGCGCGGATGATCTTTTTATGCCCAGTTCGCCAAAATCAATCGTTAGCTGGTAGGCGGGCTTTTTAGCTTTGGGAAATGGTACGGCTGCTGTGATGGTTCCCACCCGGATATCAATTTTTTCAAAATCGTTCCATGAAATATCCATAGCATAAAAATTGCCGGCAAAGCTAAAAAGAGTAATTGATATGGCTCTACCTGTTAATGGTTATTTGCTACAGGATTAATGCCGTTGCGAACATCCACAGGAAAACGAAGAGCAATTTGGGGCTGTGAACCAAGGTGCAAAGCCCTACAGCCGTCCCGGCTATGCACTGTACCCCGATGCATATCGGGGTGCCGTTTCTATCCGGCAGCCTTTCGGCTACAGAACAAGAAAGGCGCTGACGATTATACCGGCGCCGGAAGCAATTTAAAAATCTGTATTCGCTCCGAATATATAGTCTTTACCGTGGTTAAGTTGAATAAAGCGGGGGTATGCTATTTTTTTGAGCTATGGAATTCATCAACATACGCAGCCAGGTGTAAAAGAGGAAGCAGGTCTTCTAATTCTTCTTTTGTTGAGGGCATATCGTGAAAGTCATAACTGCGCACTTTTGTTACGCAATCGTATTCACCAAGTATATTATCAAGTAAAAGCAGCGCGCCATAAGCTACCTGGTTATAGTTTTCTTCAGTTATGCCCTTTGCATAAATGATCACATCGAGCGTATCGCCGGTAACGATGGGAAAGAATTTCATTTGCTCCGGATCTAATTCATGATCCTGTGCTTTTAATTTCATTCCCTTCAGTTGTTCAGGGTGCATCCTTTGCCGGAAAGCAATAAATTGCCATCCTTTAATTGCAGGCGCTTTGGCAATAATATTTTTAACAAGGCCAAATAAATCTTCATTCCCATCGGCAGAAACCGTCATCCGGATTATACCATTTTGCGGTGGTTCCAGTTCAATAGCAAGTCCCGGCTGAATTTTTTTTGCCTGTACCAGCATTTCGGTTAAATAGCTGTCGGGGTTTTCCTCAAAATTACTGAGCCGTTTCTGGTTTGCTTTGAACCATTTCCAAAAATTTTCGATGGGATCTTTTTTAACAAAATTCCCTGACACCGGATTTTTCTTTTCCTCTTTGTTGCCGGCTGTACAAATTGTTAGTCCAAGAAAAATTGCCGGGATAAGTATTAAAAATTGCTTCATAGTGCTGCATCAAAGTTAAAAAAATATTCTTCTTCCTGCTCTCCGGTTAACTGCAAACCCAAAATCATAAACCAACAAACTACTCATAAACTTCCCAACTTCTTCCTACCTTAACATAAAATTTTTAGCTATGCCTGCCTATAAAAAAAATAATTCACGCAGAAAGTTTATCCGTAATACCGCGCTTGCCGCTTCCGGCTTTTTTATTGTACCCCGTTATGTGTTAGGAAAGGGTTATACCGCTCCCAGCGATAAGCTGAATATTGCCGGTATAGGTGTAGGCGGAAAAGCAGAAGTAAACCTGCCTTATGCTTTTAATAAAGGATCAGATAATATTGTTGCGCTCTGCGACGTAGACGACCGTCAGGCGGTAAACGGCCGCAAGCGATGGCCCAAAGCGCCCTACTATAAAGATTTCCGGCAAATGCTGGAAAAAGAGAATAAAAATATAGATGCAGTGATTATTACCACACCCGATCACATGCATTTTGTGCAGGCCATGACCGCTATGCAGTTGGGCAAGCACGTGTATTGCGAAAAACCGCTTACCCACGATATTTATGAAGCCCGTATGCTTACCCGCGCCGCGGCAAAATACAAAGTAGTTACGCAAATGGGCAACCAGGGCAGCAGCGGCGATGATACGCGGCTTATTGAAACCTGGGTACAGGACGGGCTTATAGGTGATGTGCATACCGTACACGTATGGACGAACCGTCCTACCTGGCCGCAGGGCATTCCTACACCTAAAGGAAAATTTGCGATACCGAAAGAGGTAGACTGGGAACTATGGCTTGGCACTGCTCCCTACAGGGGATTTAACCCTACCTACCTGCCGGCCATATGGCGGGGCTGGGTTGATTTTGGAACAGGCTCGCTCGGTGATATGGGCTGTCATTTTATTGACGTGCCCTACCGTGCATTGAAGCTAGGCTATCCTGTTGCGGTGGAAACCAGCGTGGGATCCGTATATACCGGTTTCTTCCAGGAAGCTATTTACCCCGACAGCTATCCCCCATCTGCTAAAACGCATATCCGGTTCCCTGCAAGGGAAAACATGCCGGCGGTTGAAATGGTGTGGTACGATGGCGGCATCCGTCCTAAACGACCTGTTGAACTATTGCCTGATGAGGAAATGGGAGAATACGACGGCGGAATTATTTTTGAAGGAACGAAAGGCAAGATCATGGCCGGGCTTTTCGGCCGCAACCCAACGTTGCTGCCTACACGAAAAATGAAGGAAACGGAACTGCCCAAATCGAAATTCGGTTTCGTGGAAGGTGGTACCGAAGGGCACCAGCAGCAATGGGTAAAGGCGTGCAAACAGGGATATGGCGCCTATACCAGCTCTTCGTTCGATAAATCGGGACCTCTAACGGAAACCGTACTCATGGGCAACCTGGCCGTGCACAGCTATAATCATTTTGAAACCGATGCCAAAGGCAACCGCAAGTTCAATGGCAGAAAACAACTGCTCTGGGATGGCGAAAACATGCGCATTACCAATTTTGAACCGGCTAACCAGTTTGTGAGAAGAAAGTACAGGGGAAACTGGAACGGGAGTAGTGAGTAGTAAGTGATAAGTGGGCAGTAGTGGTAAGCTGATACTTCAAACCTTATACCCTATACCTTATACCCTATACCCTATACCTTATACCCTATACCTTATACCCTATACCTTATACCCTATACCTTATACCCTATACC